>Ga0209643_1000064_pt1 | contig 282801 bp, 271 predicted proteins | sample AutmiccBRH37_all_FD_187383 | JGI IMG/M metagenome (GOLD analysis project Ga0209643, IMG submission 187383) | Deep subsurface microbial communities from Mt. Terri, Switzerland - Autotrophic microbial communities BRH/37_all (SPAdes) (version 2) | ecosystem: Environmental > Aquatic > Deep... | reverse complement strand
AACGGGAACGGGAACGGGAACGGGAACGGGAACGGGAACGGGAACGGGAACGGGAACGGGAACGGGAACGGGAGATGAGCGAGGCAGATTGATCAAGGGCCTAACGTCTCTTAGGGCCGATATTTCGCCATCACCAGAAAGCAGAGGATGTTGAAAGCCGCCTTCCCCTTCCGCCGGTTGCTGGTCCTGGCCAGCCTGTTCTGCATCGTCGCCAGCCTGGCCGGGCTCGGCGGCTTTGCCCGGCTGGATGCGGGGTTGACGGCGCGGCGTATGGCTCTTGCGCCGCGCGCGCCGACCGGCGATGTGGTCTTCGTCGCCATCGACAAGCAGAGCCTGGATGCCATCGGCGTGTGGCCCTGGGACCGCTCGGTCCATGCCCGGCTGATCGACGTTCTCACCAGGGCCGAGGCTCGCGACATCTTCCTCGATGTCGATTTCAGTTCCCGCTCGTCGGAGGCGGGCGACGAGGCCCTGGCCCGGGCGCTCGAGCAGGCCGGCGGCGGGGTCATCCTGCCGACGTTCACGCAATACCGCACGACCGGCGACCGGTCCGGCGCGACGGACGTCACGGCACCCCACCCGATGTTCTCCAAACATGCCTGGACGGCCAGCGCCAGCGTGCGGGCGGATGCCGACGGCGTCGTTCGAAGCTTCGCCTATGGCGAAGAGCAGGATGGCGAATTCGTCATGTCCGTTCCCGCCGCACTCGCCGGCATGGCCGACGCAAACTCGCCGCCGTTCGTCATCGATTTTTCCATCGATCCGGCCCGCCTTGTCTCTCATTCGGCGATCGACGTCGCCTCCGGCCGCGTCGATCCCGCCGCGTTCAAGGACAAGATCGTCGTCGTCGGGGCGGCCGCGATCGAGCTGAAGGACAATTTCCTGGTGCCGGTGCATGGTCTGATCTCGGGCCCGACACTCCAGATCATCGCCACCGAAACCCTGCTGCAGGACCGGATGCTGACCCCGTTGCGGGCCTGGCCTCTGCTGCTCCTCTGCGCTGTCCTGGGCTTTGTCACCCTTTCGCCGCGGCGCAGCCTGCGTCTGCAATCCTTGCTGATCGGGTCCACCGTGATCGCGCTGGAAACAACCGGCTTCTGGCTGCAATCGACCCATGCCCTTGTCCTGCCGACCGCCGCCAGCCAGGCCTTGCTCGGCCTGATCGTCGTCACCCGCATCCTCGAGGAGCTGGACCTCAGGACCTGGCTGTTGCGGCTCGCCTCGGTCGAGGCCGACAATAGCCGCAGCCTGCTCGGCCAGGTCATCAGCGACAGCGCCGATGCGATCCTGGTGATCGACGAGGACGGGATCCTGATCGCCCACAGCACCCGCATCGCCGACGTGCTGCCCGAACTCGCCTCCCTCGAGGACGGCGATGCCGTCATGGCCATCCTGCCCGAGGCCTGGCGTCGCGACATTGACGCCGCCATGGCGGATGTGCGCCGGCAATGCGTCGGACCGGCGAAGCTGCGTGCGCTCTCGCTCGGCGAAGGTGCCGGGACGCGGACGATCGAATATACCATCACCGCCTCGCAGAGGGCGCTTGCGGACGGCAAGAGCCGCCGCGGCGAAGACCATGCCTTCGTCGCCTGCGTGACGGCACGCGACATCACCGAGCGCCGCCGGCAGGAGGAACGGATCGGCTTCCTGTCACGCCATGACGTTCTCACCGGCGCGCTGCGCAGTTCGGCTTTCGTCAACGAGATCAATGCACGGCTGACGGAAACACCGCCGCCGGGCAGCGGCCATGCCGTCTATGCCGTCAACCTGCACCGCTTCAAGACCATCAATTCGACCCTCGGCCGCTCCAAGGGCGACGCCCTGCTCAAGGCGGTGGTGCGCCGCCTGGGATCGCTCGACCATCGGCTGTCGCCGATTGCCCGTCTCGGCGGCGACACGTTCTCCGCCTTCACCCTCACGCCCGTCAGCGCGGAGGAAGCGCGATCTCTGGCGGATGCCATCGTCGCCGCCCTTTCGACGCCCTTCGCCGTCGCCGAGGCCAAGGCGCAGCTCGGCGTGCATATCGGCATGGTGTTCAGCACGGATGCGCCCAGCCGGGGCGGTGCGGCTCTCGTCGCGGAGGCGGAACTCGCGCTAGACGATGCGCGTCGCACCAATGGCAATGGACTGGTCGAGTTCGATCCGGAGGGCGGCGCCCGCCACGCGCAGACCCGGCGGATCGAGGCGGAACTTTGGCATGCGCTCGACCGCAACGAGGTCAGGCTGTTCTACCAACCGCAAGTTCGCCTCTGCGACGGCAAGCTGATCGGCTGCGAGGCCCTGCTGCGCTGGCGCCATCCCGAACTCGGCTTCGTCTCGCCCCAGGTCTTCGTCGAGATCGCCGAGGCCAACGGCTTCATCGAGCAGTTGGGCGCCTGGGCCATGCTCCAGGCCTGCCGCGACGCCTTGACCTTCCGGCCGGACCTTGCGGTGGCGGTCAATGTCTCGCCGCTACAATTGCAGCGCGGCGACATCGTCGCCACGGTCCGGCAGGCGCTGCAACAAACCCGCCTGCGCCCCGACCGGCTGCAGATCGAGATCACCGAGTCGACCTTTCTCAACCCCTCCGACGAAATGCTGGAAAAGCTCTCGGCCCTGAAGGCGCTCGGCGTCTCGATCGCGCTCGACGATTTCGGCACCGGCTATTCCTCCTTCGGCTATCTGGCACGCTTTCCGCTCGACAAGATCAAGGTCGACCAGATGTTCGTTCGCACGCTGATCGACAATACGGCGAGCCAGGCAATCGTCCAATCGGTGAAGACGCTCTGCCGCGGTCTCGGCATCGCCATGATCTGCGAAGGGATCGAAACCGAGGTGGAAGCCGCCTTCCTGCGGCGGATCGGCTGTGAGCAGGGCCAGGGCTATCTGTTTGGCCGCCCGCAACCCGCCGAAGACCTCATCCGGCTGGCGGACAGCGAAAGCGTGCCGCCCGCGCTGGCCGCGCGGGCTTGATCCGGCGGGGCAAGGCAAATTTGGCCGTCCTCACGCAGAGAGAGCACCACCCGCCTATTTCGACACCTGCCAGCCGCCGCTGCCGCCACCCCATTTGTTGCTGGCCGACCACTGGCCCGAACCGGAACGCCCGTCGATCCGGCCGTTGATCGTCCCGTTGAACGGGTAGGGCTTGGTCTCCTTGAACACCGTGCCCTGCAGCACACCGGTCAACGGCGCGCTGAAGGCGCCGTCCGCGCCCAACGATCCCGAAAATCGCGCGTTGAAGCCGTCGCCCTCGAAGCTGCCCGAAATCGAACCTGAGACCGAAGAACCGGCAACGACGAGGGTCAGGGAACCGGAGGCCTTGCCGGAAATGCGGCCACCATACTGGCCGGCGAGATCCGCGGCCGGTTGCTGCGGCTCCTCGGTCAGTCCGCTATGGCGCGCCACCACGGACCGGTATTCCTCGAACTTTTCCAGTTGCTCCCGGTATTCCTTGGAATTGGCCCCATACACCACACCGGTCGACAGAAGATTCGCCATGGCCTTGATGTGGGTCGCATTGTGCGGATCGAGCACGCCGTCTTTCTTCAGCTTGTCGCGGATCATCTGGGTGAAGCGCTGGAGATTGTAGGGGTGCTTGGTCCACCAGTCGCGCCCGTATTTGCCATAAGCCGCCGTGTCGAGCGCCTCGGTCATCAGGTCGGCTTCGGCCTGGGCATCGGCGCGCGCCTTTTCCACCACCGCGGCCGCCTGATCCTTCTTGCTGCGGGCCGCAAAGGTCTGGAGTATGTCGTCGACGACTTCCTCGTCGCTCGTTGCGGTCAACCGTTCGCGCACCGCGTCGCTCGGTTCCGCCGTCGCCTGGGAAATGTCGTCGGCACGCTGGTCGGCCAACTCGATCTTGCGGTCGCGGATGACGGAGGAATAGAGCGGCAAAGTTTCCAGCCGCGTGCGGATCGCCTCGCGGGTCTGCTCGTCACCCTTGGCATATTCCTGGTAGAGTTCCTCGATCGTGCTGTCGACGAACTTGCCCTTGGCGTAGTTCACCACGCCCGCCGCGGTCTCGACCGCAGTAAAGGCGGCGGCCGCCGGCGTCGCGGAGATGAAGGCGCGGCCGAGAAATTCATAGGCCGCCTGCGGATCGCCGCCCGCCGCCTTGCCCAGCACGTCGGCCGCCTCGTTGACCTTGTCGATATTGCCGAGCACGCCTGCCATCTGCTTGCGCAGCGCCGGGTCCTTGATGCCGTTGGCGAGCGTCTTGCCGAGTGCTACCGCGACCTCTTCGGTGGCAGCCTTGGCCTTTTCCGGATCGCCGCTGGTCAGCGCATCCGCCGCATTTTCAGCGAACTTGTTGATCTCGTTGGCCGAAAGCGCCACCGTGCCGAGTTGGCGCACCAGGGTCTTGTTCGCTCCCGACTTGTACAGCTTCTTGTAGAGCGCGACGATCGCCGCCTGCGACTGCGACTTGATCACCTCCTTGGCTTGTTCATCGGCATAGTCGAGCGCCGCCTTCTTGGCATCCTCCTGCCAGGTGGTCGGCGCCTGGGCGAGTGCCGGGTGAAGCGGGGTAAGGGCGAGTGCTCCAGCCATGACCAGGGCCGGCAGATCAATCGGTCGCAAGGATCTCATCTCGGGTTCACCTCCAGGTCGCTCAGGTCGATATCGGCAAAGGGATCGGCTCCGCTCGCCGGTGCGACGGCGGGAACCCCGGTTCCCTCTGGCGGTGGCAGCGTCTCGTCGAGGCTCGCCAGTACCATTTCGAACAGCGGCAGACCGTCGGCCAGGTCCTCGCCGAAGGCGCGGTAGGACAGCGTCAGCCGAGCGCCGTCGCCGCGCGGTTCGTCAAAGAAGATCTGCCGGCCGCGCATGCGCCCTTGGCTGAGCTCGAGCACGGTCGCAGGACGTCCGATCATCACCGTGTAGTCCAGCGAGGCGACCTCGTCGCTCGGCATCGGCTTGTCCTTCGGCCAGAGCGACAGCGCGATCTGCGCCCCTTCGTCCGGACGGGTCATGAGGACCCCGCCGGCAATGTCCTCGTCGGGCTCGACCTTCCAGCCGGTTGGGACCGCGACCGACGTCCGGCCGACCCAGGCGCGGCGCCCGTCGTCTTCTTCGGTCAGGCCTTCCTCTGCCTCGCTGTCCGCCGTTGCGGCACCAGGCGACGTCGCTACCTGGTTGCCTGATCCGAGCACGACCACTGGCTGTTCGCCACCGTCGTCCGCGGCCTTGCTCTCCTCTCCATCGATCGTCACGCTCTCGAGGATGCGGTCGAAGTCCGGGTCGCCACCGCCGAGGCGGATGTCGCCGGTCGCTTCGAACAGGAAATGCAGGCGCTTCTTGTCCGTCCGGCCCTCGTCCAGCGTCACGCTCAAAGTCTCGATCCCCTCGAACCTCGAGTGGATCCACAGGGCCGCCTGATCGGCCACCTTGATCTTGCGGTTGGAGACGATGTCGGTATAGCCGAGCAGCGGCTCGTCGGGGAACCACCACCAGACCATCAGGCTACGCTGGCCGTCGGGCGCCTTCAGGGTGAGCGTGTCGCCGTCGATCTGCTTTTTCCAGTCCTGCGGCGCCTGGAGGGCAAACCCCTCGAAGGCATGTGTCGCCCAGCCATCCTGTTCGGTCACCGGCGGCGCCATGCCGTCATCGACGGTCGTCCCGGCGACCTCCACAGAGCGTGCCCCGTCGTCACTGGCCGAACCCGTCTCTTCCGGCAGGCCCGTATCAGCCGTCGTCGCCGGCTGTTCGCCTTGGCCGTCGGCCCCCTCATCCGCCGTACGCAGCGAGTTGGCCATGCGCGCGGCCATCGGATCGAGCCTGGCCTTCAGGCCCTTGGGATAGCTGATCTCGAAAGTGTGGATCACCCCGCCATCATCGCTCATCAGCACCTTGCGAAGGAAGAAGTCGCCGCCGCGAAAACCGGAATGCAGATACCAGCTATCCCCCCGACGCTTCTGGGTGACCTTCTCGTCGTCGGCGAGGCCCGCCAGGTGCTCCTCGATCAGTTCGTCGAGCGTGCTGTCGAAAACATTGTGCGAACCGAAGACCAGGAAGCGGGCCGAGCCATCGCGCGCCTCGAAGGTCCGCCCATCATCGTTCTCCGGCGGCGGCAGCATGCGGAACATCGGCGCGGAATAATCGATCCGCGTGCCAAAACGGTCGTTGCGATAGGTGATCCAGTTGCTGGCCATCGGATCGGCCGGGACACCGGCCTTGTCCGCCTCGCCCGGATCGGTCTCGACGGGATCGGCGGGCTGCGCAATGTCCTCGGGTTCGGACGGCTGCTCCGCATCTTCGGTTTCGGCCGGCCCGGGATCTCCTCCCATGTCGGAGGGCGGGGCATCATCGCTGAGGTCGAGGGGCGGCGGGCTGCCGGGTCCCGTGGAGTCCATATCTGGCGGAGGCATATCCGGCAGCGGGCCGTCCGGGCCGCCGCCCGGCGAGGCGCCGCCAAAGATGTAGGCGTCATAGGCCCAGCCGCGTATACCGTCCGGGAGTTCGACGTTCAGCCAGCGTCCGTCACGGCCGATCACCGTCAGCTCGGTGCCCGGCCCCATGGGCAGGATCATCGGAAAGCGCGAGCCCGGCCCCGTGCGCAGCGCCAGGAAATTATCGCCTGCCCGGTTCAGCCCCCCGACATAGTCGGCATGCACCGGTCCAGCCGCCAGGCTCGCGCCGAGCGATGCCAAAAGGATAGTGCCCAGCCAGAATGTGCGATGCCGGTCCACGCCATGCCTCCCTGATGCCGCGCCGCCGTCCGCCGATGAGGGATCGGAAAGACGGCCTATTGCGGCAATTCCCCTTGTTGGTCCAAGGCGAGTATGCGCCTTTGCGGCCGGCGATTATTGATTGAAGTCAACTGCGGGCACAGAGAGCGGCCGGCAAGCCAGCCATCTGCGCCAATCGTCTGCCTATGGCCGTACCCCTCAGGCCTCCAGACCTTTCAGCACATTGGCGACGTTCAAGCCGATCTCGGGCACGCCATAGCCGCCCTCCATGACGGTCAGGATCGGCAGGCCGGTCGCGGCGATCATCTCGCCCATGCGGATATAATCGGGGCTCTTCAGCTTGAAGAAGCTGATCGGGTCCTGCTCGAAGGTATCGACGCCGAGCGAGACGACGATCGCCTCGGCGCCATAGGCCTCGATGCGCTTCAGCGCATCGGCGAGCGCCGCCGCCCAGACCTCCCAGGGCGTGCCCGCCGGCATCGGATAATTGGCGTTCAGCCCTTCGCCGTCGCCCTCGCCGGTTTCGTCGGCATAGCCGAGGAAATAGGGGAAGGCATCGACCGGATCGCCGTGCAGCGAGGCGAAGAAGATGTCGCCGCGATTGTAGGTGATGTCCTGCGTGCCGTTGCCATGGTGGAAGTCGACATCGAGGATCGCGACCTTCTTCGCTCCGTGATCGAGCAGGCGCTGGGCGGCCACCACGGCATTGTTGATGAAGCAATAACCGCCGTAGAGGTCGATGCCGGCGTGATGGCCGGGCGGGCGGCAGAGCGAAAAGGCGAAGCGGTTGCCGGCATTCAGCCAGTCGGCCCCCGAAAGCGCCACGTCCATCGACGCGATCGCCGCCTCGTAGGTGCCCTTGGAGATCGCCGTCTCGACCGAATTGGCATAGTAGCCGACGGCGCCGTCGATGTTGTCGGGCACGCGATTGCGGCTGCGGCGATAGGCAAAGGCCGTCGGGATCGCCTCGCCGGGGAACCCTTGAGCGCTCCAGCGGTCCCAGCAGGTGCGCAGGAATTCGAGATAGTCGGCGCCGTGCACCTTGAGCGCGGTCTCAAGCCCGTGTTCCTCGGGCGCAACGACGTCGGCAAAGCCCGCTTGCCTGACCGCCGCGAGAATCCATTCGGCGCGGAACGGCCCCTCGAAGGGCTTCACCAGGATGCCGCCATGCAGCTCGGTCTTGGCGTCGCGCAGCTTGTGCTTTTCGGAATAGATGACCCGCATGATCGTTGACGTTCCCCTTGTAATCTTGAGAGGAACGTAACGTCATCCGCGCCGGCTCGGCAAGACGGACACAAGGTCATTTCCGGTCGGATGACCAAATTTCATCCGACCGGAACAGGCTTACGGGACGAGGTTGATTTCCTCGGTCTCGCCGCCGGTGCAGGTGTAGCAGCAGTCGGAGCAGTTCTCGGCATTTTCCGGCCCAGTGCCCCAGTAAGTACCCTGATCGCCGGAAACCCAGGCGCCGTAGCAGATCTGCTCGCCTTCGTTGCAGGACAGCGGGATCTCCTTCGTCTCGCCGTCATCGAGATAATAGACTTCGTTGCCGCCCGGCCAGACGTGATTTCGGTCCTGGCTGTAGAGTTCGACCTCGACGGCATTCGGATGGCTGTTGCGCATCATGAAAGTGACGTCGGCGGCAGCGGCCGGCAGGACCGATGCCGCGACAGTGCCGGCGAGAAGGAAGAGGGCTGCGGCGCGGCGCATCCCGTAAGAAAGCGATGACATGATTTACCCCCGATGCTTGACGGCCCGAAACGTCAGGCCTTCCCATTGCTAGCACGACGGGCGGCAATCGAGGGAGGGGGTGAGGGCCCGAGGCGCGGACGTTTTTTGGGCTTAGTTGCCTGCCGTCCCACCGATCTGCCCACCGATCTAACCGTTGATCTGCTTGTAGAAGATCGTCGTGTCGCAGTAGCGCCCATCGGGGAACAGCGCATAGTTCGGGATCACCCCGGTCCGGCTCCAGCCGAGCCGCTCGTAGATCTTCTCCGCCGGCTCCCCCGTCGCGGTGTCGAGCACCAGCAGCGTGCGACCGGCCCTGGCCGCCGCCGATTCCGCCGCCTCCATCAGAAGCCGCGACAGCCCGAGCCCACGGGCCCGGCGATGCACCAAAAGCTTCATCAGATCGCCGCGATGCGGCTGGTTGGGCTTGCTGGCGAACCCGACCTGGACCGTGCCGACCACCCGTCCGTCCTCGTCCTCTGCCACGACCAGCAGAACCTCTCCCCGCCCGACGGCAGCCGCCACCCCCTGCCAGAAGGGAAGCGCGTCCTTGGGCTGATAGGGCGACATGAAGCCGAGCGAGGCGCCGCCCTCGACGCAATCGGCGAGCACCTCGCAGAGGTCGGGAAGGGCGGCCAAGGCTTGTTCTTCGTTCAGCAGGCGGATGGCGGTCATCGGGGGGCTCCAGAGGCAGGCGGTTCAGCGGTGGCCGAGATCGATGATCACGGCATAGCGGGCGGGCTTGTCCGTCGGGTTCCTGAACCCGTGAACGTCGCCGACATTCATGAAGAGGCAGTCGCCGGCAGCAAGCCGGTGCACCGCCTCGCCGACGGAAAGCTCCATCTCGCCCTCGAACAGCCAGACATGCTGCGACTGGCTGCGGCTCGCCTGCTGGCCGGGAAAGCGCACCTCGGCGCCGGCGGGAAACTCGACCTCGACAACATCGACGCGGCTGCCCGTTCCGCCCGGCGAAACGACCCGACGCAGGTAGCCGCTTTCCGGATCGCGCCAGACCGGCTGGTCGGCCCGCCGGGCGAGCGGTGAAACCTCTGCCCCGCTGGTGGCGAAGAAGACCGACAACGACACGCCGAGCGCCGAGCAGAGCCGCGCCAGAAGCGCCGCCGTCGGGCTCGCCTCGCCGCGCTCGACCCGCGAGATCATCGCCCGGCTGACGCCGGACAGTTCCGCCAGCTGGTCGAGGGTCAGGCTGCGCTCGGCACGAAGCGTATTGAGGCGGGCGCCGATACGGCGCGCCAGGTCGGCGTCATCATTTTCCATTATCCTAGAATTACGTAGTCATATGCTGGAGTCAAGGCCCGCGCCGACCTTTGCGCCTTCAGGCCCGGGGCTTCTTCAGCCGAAGCCTCGCAATCCCGCGGCACCCTGACCGCGGCCGTCCGGCAAACTACAGCCGGCGTCGCGGCGACGCTATCGCGACCCTTTTCCTTCGGCTAGAAAGACTGGGACGGCCGCCTCCCGGGCGGCCGTTTCCGCGTTCCACCGCCTTGCCGGATGTCATCCGGTGCCGCCATTCTCCAGGGTTTTTCGATGATCCCCCAGCAAGCCCGGGCGAATTCGCCCCTCTCCGTCGCCAGCATCGTCGCCTCGATGACGGCGGTGGCGCTCGGCAACGGGGTGATGTCGGCCTATGTGCCCTTCGTCCTGACCCGCAGCGACAGCCCGTCCTGGGCCGCGGGCGCGGCGATCACCGCGGTCGCCTTCGGCGGGCTCGTCGGCTGCGTCGTCGCCGGGCCGCTGATCCGCCGGGTCGGCCATGCGCGGCTGTTCGCCGCCTCCATGGCGCTCGTCATCCTCGGCGCGCTCTTGATCGCGATCGGCGTCAACCCGCTCCTGTGGATCATCGGTCGCCTGCTCTACGGCATGGCCGGCAATACCAATTTCATCATCGCCCAGAGCTGGCTCAACCATGCCGCCTCGAACGAGTGGCGCGGCAAGGCCATGTCCTTCTTCTACATGGCCTATGTCGTGGGGCTCGGGGTCGGCGCCTTCGCCTTCGGCCGGCTGCCGGCCGAAGGCAATCTGGCGCCGCTCGTCACCATATTCTTCACCGCGCTCGCCATCCTGCCGATCAGCCTGACGCGCCTGCCCACCCCGCCGGCGCCGGCCAGCGTCAGCGTCGACATCAAGATGGCTTGGCGCAATTCCCCCGTCGGCTTCATCGGCGTACTCGCCGCCGGCGGTCTGTCGATGATGGTGCAGGGTTTCACGCCGATCTACGCCGCCGGCCACCAGGTGTCGCAGGGCGAGGTCGCCCTTCTGATGTTCGTCATGCAGCTCGGCATGCTGTTCATCCAGTATCCGCTCGGCGCGCTGTCGGATCGCATGGATCGCCGCCTGGTCCTTCTGTTTACCTGCGGGCTGATCGCCGTCATGGCCGTCGTTGCGCTGTTTGTCTCCTTTGCCCAGCTGCTGCTGCTGATGATCGTCTTCGCCATCTGGGCCGGCGCGGTCGAGACCGTCTATTCGATCGCCAATGCCCATGCCAACGACCGCACCAAGCCCGAGGATTTCGTGCCGCTGGCCTCGACTATGCTGGTCGCCTGGTCGGCCTCGGCGACGCTGGTGCCGCTGTTCGTCACGCTGGTGACGCCGGTCTTTGGACCCAAGACCTTCATCTATGCCGCCATGGCGGTCGCGGCAGCCTATGGCGCCTTCATTCTGATGCGGCTCAAGGGCCGCGAAGCCGTTCCGCCGGATGAGCGCGAGGCCTTTGAAATGCTGAGCGCCCAGGTGCCGAACGCCACCGTCATCACCGAGCCGGACGACGGCCGCAGCGACCGAGCCCGCTGACAGACCCGGCGGACGGCGCGACAAGCCGACAAAACCCGAAGTCAGGGTGAACAAAACCCTGCTTTTCTGCTTTGCGGGCTCAAGCGCCGCTGCTATATGCGCAAGCCATGAGCACAGAAACCCGCACGCCCCTCGACCATATCCGCAACTTCTCGATCGTGGCCCATATCGACCACGGCAAGTCGACGCTGGCCGACCGTCTGATCCAGACGACCGGCGGCCTTGCCGAGCGCGAGATGTCGGAACAGGTACTCGACTCGATGGACATCGAGCGCGAACGCGGCATCACCATCAAGGCCCAGACGGTGCGCCTGCACTACAAGGCCAATAATGGCGAGACCTATGTGCTGAACCTGATCGACACGCCCGGCCATGTCGACTTCGCCTATGAAGTGTCGCGCTCGCTATCGGCCTGCGAAGGTTCGCTGCTGGTCGTCGACGCCTCCCAGGGGGTCGAAGCCCAGACGCTCGCCAACGTCTATCAGGCGATCGACAACAATCACGAGATCGTCACCGTCCTCAACAAGATCGACCTCCCGGCAGCCGAACCGGACCGCATCAAGGAGCAGATCGAGGAAGTGATCGGCATCGACGCCTCGGAAGCCGTGCTGATTTCCGCCAAGACGGGCCTGGGCATTCCTGACGTGCTGGAAGCCATCGTCCACCAACTGCCGCCGCCGAAGAGCGAGCTCGGCGAAAAAGGCCCGCTGAAGGCGCTGCTGGTCGACAGCTGGTACGACACCTATCTCGGCGTCATGGTCCTCGTGCGCGTCATCGACGGCGTGCTCACCAAGGGCCAGACCATCCGCATGATGGGCACGGACGCCAAGTACCAGGTCGAACGCGTCGGCGTGCTGACCCCGAAAATGCTGGCCGTCGATTCGCTCGGCCCCGGCGAGATCGGCTTCTTCACCGGCTCGATCAAGGAAGTGGCCGACACCCGCGTCGGCGATACCATCACCGAAGACAAACGCCCGACCGCCAAGGCCCTGCCGGGCTTCAAGCCGGCGCAGCCGGTGGTGTTCTGCGGCCTGTTCCCGGTCGATGCGGCCGATTTCGAGGACCTGCGCGCCGCCATGGGCAAGCTTCGCCTCAACGACGCCTCCTTCTCCTTCGAAATGGAATCGTCCGCGGCGCTGGGCTTCGGCTTCCGCTGCGGCTTCCTTGGCCTTCTGCACCTGGAAATCATCCAGGAACGCCTGGAGCGCGAGTTCAACCTCGACCTGATCGCAACGGCGCCGTCCGTCGTCTACCAGCTGACCATGACCGACGGCACCGAGCGCGAACTGCACAATCCGGCCGACATGCCGGACGTCGTCAAGATCGCTGAAATCCGCGAGCCGTGGATCAAGGCGACGATCCTCACCCCCGACGACTATCTCGGCGGCATCCTCAAACTCTGCCAGGACCGTCGCGGCATCCAGACCGAACTCACCTATGTCGGCAAGCGCGCCATGCTCACCTATGAGCTGCCGCTCAACGAAGTGGTGTTCGACTTCTACGACCGCCTGAAGTCGATCTCCAAGGGCTATGCCTCTTTCGACTACCACCTGAACGGCTATCAGGAGGGTAATCTCGTCAAGATGTCGATCATGGTCAATGGCGAGCCGGTCGACGCGCTCTCCATGCTGGTCCACCGCTCGGCGGCGGAAAAGCGCGGCCGCGACATGTGCGAAAAGCTGAAAGACCTGATCCCGCGCCACATGTTCAAGATCCCGATCCAGGCGGCGATCGGCGGCAACGTCATTGCCCGCGAGACGATCTCCGCCATGCGCAAGGACGTCACCGCCAAGTGCTACGGCGGCGACGCCAGCCGCAAGCGCAAGCTGCTCGACAAGCAGAAGGCCGGCAAGAAGCGCATGCGCCAGTTCGGCAAGGTGGATATCCCGCAGGAAGCCTTCATTGCCGCGCTGAAGATGAGCGACGAGTGATCCCTTCTCCCCTCGGGGAGAAGGTGGCCCGAAGGGCCGGATGAGGGGGCCGACGGCTCCTGTCGGCCATCGGATTTTCGCACCACGCAAAAAGGCCGGCCGCGCGCCGGCCTTTTTGCGTCAGACCGCTGACTGCGCTATAGTTCCGTCATTGCTATGGAGACGGCCATGAATTCGAACCTCCGCAAGCCGCGTGACCTGACCGTCAGTGAGGCCCTCATCGCCGAAGCGGAAGCACTCGGCCTCGACGTTGCGGGTGCGGCAGAACAGGGCATCGCCCTCGCCATCAAGGCGGAGAAGGAGCGGCGCTGGAAGATCGAAAATGCCGAGGCGATCAAAGCGTCCAACGACTATGTCGCCAAGCACGGCCTGCCGCTCGCCAAGTACCGGATGTTTTGATGGTTTGGTTTAGCCGCCTCCGGAGTATCGCAGAAAGTATGCGCTACAAGTTCGGACCGAAGTTCGCGGATTGGATCATCTCCCGAGCTTTGAGTGAGGCCCGATCAAAGATCCTCGAACAAGGTGGCGTTTCGGTTCTAATCGATAATACAGTTCTCGGGCACGCCACTATTTTCAAAACCGGATGGGTGCATACAGGCACAAAGAGTTGGGGAGGCCAGAATTTTGAATCCGGCCATGCAGCGCGGATGGTGACCCACGCCCCCGACCAAAGCGAATTGTATAAAAACGTATGTTTTCTTCCCGGAATCTCAAAACTCGCAAAGGAAGGAACCATCAAGCTATTCTCCTCGGCGGAGCTGCGAGACGAAGTATACAGGCAGCCTTCTGGGCGCTTTATTGGTTATGGTTTCTACGACTTCAATTTATTTTCCGATATTTCTATTCCGAGCATCAATGGTCATGCCATCTCGGCTACATCGTCGCTTGCTATCGGCAAAAATGATATTGCAAAGAACGAGCAGCGGGATCGCCTTACATCTCTGAGGGATCCGGATTTTCAAATACTTTTGAAGTTAATGGGGGGAAAAAACAGCCAAGATGCTTTTCACCTGCTCACAGCTGAACGGCACCGGTTATTCTGCTTTCTGACCATGGACTTCAAATTTCGAAGGACTTGGGAAAGCGCGCGCAAGAACAAGCTGTATCCTCTGAGGACACCAGTGATGACTCCAGAAGAGTTTGCCAGCCACTTCAGCCTAAAACCCGTTCCCCCTCACATACTTGCGTACGACAAGGCCAGCTTCCCAGTTAGAACCGATTTTCTTGCTCCCGGAAAACCTGGAACATAGGGACTATGCTATACTCAGGCGCAGAGGAATGTCTCTGAAGTCAAGAGCCCCCCTCACTCCACCCCCGCCTTGGCCTTCTCGAAGCGCGCCTCGAATTCGCGCCTGAGCGCCCGGCGTTCTTCCGCCGCGCGCTTGCGCCTGGCCTTCATCTCCGTGTCGATCACCAGTTCCGGCACGGTGGTCGGCTTGCCGGTCTCGTCGACGGCGACCATGGTGAAATAGCAGGAATTGGTGTGGCGGCGCTCGCCGCTGCGGATTTCCTCGGCCTCGACGCGGATGCCGATTTCCATCGATGTGCGGCCGGCATAGTTGACCGAGGCAAGGAAGGTGACGAGTTCGCCGACATGGATCGGCTGGCGAAACACCACCTGGTCGACCGACAGCGTCACCGCATAGTGCTGGGAAAAGCGCGAGGCGCAGGAATAGGCGACCCGGTCGAGCAGGTTCAACAGCGCGCCGCCATGCACCTTGCCGGAAAAATTCGCCATGTCCGGCGTCATCAGCACGACCATGTCGAGCTGGCTTGGGTCGTGGGCGCGGTCCATGCGATGTCCTTTCTCGGCGTGGCGGCTGGCGGCCCCAGTCTAGGCAGCGCGCCGGGCGGTGAAAAGGGGGCGGGCAAACCGGCGTGTCACCTGAGCCGAGCGGCGCTCAATTCCCGCGAAAAGGCCCAAAATGCGGGGAAGCCCCAACGCGTTTCCTCAACGAATTCAGGGCGCGTGTCGGTTTTTCATCCCCGTCTTCGCGGGCAGCGCCACACTGGGTCCGTTCCGCCATCGGATACATCGGGTGATGCGAGCCCGGCGAGGCGGGACCGGTGCCGTGGGCGGGAGTGATCGTTGGCTTCAGGTCCTCGGGGTTTTGGTAAGTGGCTCCCCTCGCTGAAAGAGCGGCGTGCCTGTGCGGCACACAAGCGGGGTCCGGCATCCCTCGAGGATGGCGCTGCCCCGTGCAGAGGAGACGACCTCCGAAGCCAAAAATCACCGAACGGGGCGCCGCAGGGTGCCATATTTAACTTAACTTACGAGGCAGCTTGTAGCGCCCCGTCCGAACTGATGCGGCCAAGGGCCGAGATGACGCAGATGTGCCGCAACACGGGGGCGAAAAACCGCCCGCGTGAGCGCGAAACCGCGTCCGCCGGGCGCCAGCGCCGCCCTGGCGGGAGACACCTCTCAGAACGTTTTCTTCAGCCGGGCGTCGAGCGAATGGCGGTTGCCGCCGCGGATGGCGAAGAACAGGAAGATGGCCGTCCACAGGATCGATTTTTCCGCTCCGCCGAGACCCTCGGCCTTGACGATGCCGTGGAAATAGACGGTGACCAGGAGGACGATTGCCGCGGCGAAGGCGGCCGGGCGGGTGAAGAGCCCGATCGCCACCAGGATGCCGCCGAAGAATTCGGTGGCGGCCAGAAGCGGCGACCAGAAGACGCCAGGATAGAAACCGAGGCTCTCGACCATGCCCGCCGCACCGAACGGATTGACGATCTTGCCATAGCCGTGGGTGACGAGCAGCAGGCCGGCCACCACCCTCAGAAGCGTCTCGACGGTCTCGTGGCCGCCGGCATAGAGCGGGGCTGCCTGCGGCACGATCAGGCGGTTGCGGTCGACGGGGTGGGACATGCTATAGCTCCTTGTCTCGATTTCCCCGCACTCATGGCCGCAACTGCGCGTTCCGACAAGTGCGGCGCAATCAAAACATGATTAAACGAGTTGACTTTATCGTGAAGACGCAAGGCTGTCCCATGGACCGGAAACCACGGATCACCATTCTCTACTGCACCCAGTGCAACTGGCTGCTGCGCGCCGGCTGGATGGCGCAGGAACTGCTGCAGACCTTCGGCGACGCGCTTGGCGAAGTGGCGCTCATTCCCGGCACCGGCGGCAGCTTCGAGATCCGCATCGACGGGGCGCTGATCTGGGAGCGCAAGCGCGACGGCGGCTTTCCGGGGCCGAAGGACCTCAAGCAGAGGGTGCGCGATGTGATCGAGCCGGAGCGCGACCTTGGCCATGTCGATCGGCCGAAGGGCGAAGGGCAGGCCGGGGACTGAGACGGAGACGGGCGGAGATCGCTCCCCGCCCGGTGCCTGCAGATCGACAGTCGGTTACGCTCAATAATAGGGAGAGCGGCAGACCTTGAAGTAACCGCTGGTCGACAGGAAGCGGTTGGTCTGCGGATTGTACGAACGGTAGCGATTGAGGCACCATTCGACATGCCGGCTCCAGTTGCGCCCGCCATAGACCGGCGGGGGCGGCGGAGGCGGCCGGCGGTAGATCGGCGGCGGTGGCGGTGGCGGGCGACGATAGCCGTCATCCCAGCCGTATGGCGGGGGCGGCGGACGACGATAGATCGGCGGTGGCGGCGGTGGCGGACGGCGATAACCGTCATCCCAGGCCGGCGGCGGCCGGCGGCGGCGGGTGTCGTAGCAGCCGTAGCGGTCGCAGACGACCTCGACCTCGACCACATCCGAAGCCCCCGAAGCCGGCCGGGCGGACGGCGAAAGGCCGGATGCCGCCTGGGCCGGGACGGCGAAAAGGCCGGCCAGGCCGAGCAGCGAACCGAGCAGCATATGGGCCAGTTTGTTCATGGCGCTCCTCCAGTAAACGGGGCATTCGGCCTTGGCGGTGGACCATCCTCCGTCTTCGCCCGATGTCCGGCGATCCCGCCTCCCCCGCTGAAACGGCTGGCGAGCCGGCCTGCGGACAAGGCGAAACATACAAGCTTTCCCGAGCGATGATGGCTTTTCCAAGACCCCGCGTAAAGCGTCCGCGACCGCTTCGCATGCCCGAATGCCAAAAAAATTTCCGCCGTGAAAATCCGCATCCCAAGGCTTTCCGGGCGATCCTTGGGCAATTGACACGAAAACTTCAAAAAGCCAGTTGACAGCCGGAGTCCCTCCCCTTACATGGCTCCTCGTCGCCCAGATGGCGGAATTGGTAGACGCGCCAGCTTCAGGTGCTGGTACTCGAAAGGGTGTGGAGGTTCGAGTCCTCTTCTGGGCACCAAATTCCCGTTTCACCGTGTCTAACGGTCCGGAAACAAAACAAAAAAGCCCGGTTCGCCGGGCTTTTTTGTTGCCGAGAATTCAACGGTGGACCGGGGGCTCGAGACGGTCCGGTCAGCGGTCGATGATGCGGGGATTGACGCCGGGATACCAGCCGCCGGAGGGATTGGGCGGCTCGGTGCTCTCGTAGACCACGCCGTCGCGGGTGCAGCGATAGACGCGAACCGGCACGCCGTCGCCGAAGAAGCGTACGCCGTGGCGCTGCCGCACCTGTCGGAGTTCCGTCTCGCATCGATAGCCCTTGCCGAACAGATCGCCGGACTGCGGCTTCACGCCGGGCAAGTCGTGAAACGCCTGCGGCGCGGCGGCGGGCGGTTGCGAAGGGCCGGCGGCCTTGGCGACAGGGACTGCGACTGGGATCGCGACCGGGACGGCGGCGAGGCAGAGGATGGACAGGGCCGGCAAGGCCCGGCGCATCGGCTGCGACCGGGGCTCTGTCGGTGCCTGTGTCTCGAGCCGGCGGATCGCCTGGCTTGCCCGCCGCATCATCGAGAATATGGTCATAGCACCCTGCCTCATCCGCTGCATTCCCGTCGCCATATGGGGATCACGGTCGCCTCGTCCAAGACCGGTTGCCCAATGCCCGTCGCCTCAAGCTTATCGCCCTCAGAGCCGTGGCAAGCCCTGCCGCCCCAGAGCCGTCGCCCGGCACCCCTTCCGCCCCAGGGGAAACCGCCTTCCCTGCGGCGACCTCCCTGTTGGCGGGCCTGTGGCGCGGGCCTGCCTGCCCGGGCCTTGCTCAGGCGACCGGCCGGCGATAGCCGGTCGGCATTTCGTAAAGCCAGCCGATGCGCTTCACCGCCGCCTCGAAATCCTCGAGGGCCACGGTCATGGTATGACCATTGGCATGCAGCAGCGTCTTCTCGTCGGTCATGATGCCGGCATGGCCCTTCCAGAAGACCAGATCGCCACGCCGCAGATCCTCGCGGGCGATGACCGCGCCAAGGCCCGAAGCCTGCATGTCGGAATCGCGCGGCGCGGTCCGCCCCGTCATCTGCAGCGCCAGCTGAACCAGGCCCGAACAGTCAATGCCGAAACCGGAGCGGCCGCCCCAGAGATAGGGCGTCTCGAGGAAGCGCGCGGCGATTGCCACATAGTCGTCGGTGACGTAAGTGCCCAGCGGCAGGCAGTGGCCGGCGACCACGGCGCGGCCGTCGGCCAGCAGGAAATAGCGGGTGCCACGCGTCTCGGCTTCGCCGACGACCGCGATGCGGCTGCCCATGGAGAGTGCCGCCGAGGCGGGAAAGCGCAGGTCCGCTCCGGGATAGACGAAGGTGCGCGGCACGATTACATGATGGGTCGGCTGCTCGGCTGCGTCGGACAGCGCACCCTCCGGCAGGTAGCCGACATAGCCGTCGGTCTTCGCCTGGACCCAGGCCCAGCCGTCGGCGCGATCGAAGATGGCGACGTCCTCGCCGAACAGCAGCTCGGTGTCGATGCCGCTTGCGGCATCCGGCCTCGGCCGAAGGCCGGCGACCGGAACGGCGAGGCGGGCGGGCTCGCCGGAGGCGAAACGCGCGGCGGTCACCTGCCCTCGCAGCGCCGTGTCGGCCAGGTCGTCGCGATACGCATGCAGTCTGCGGTCCAGTGCCATGTCACTCTCTCAAAAGCTGTTTCGTCAAAGCGCGCAGCGATCCTGGCGCCGGAACGGATAGAAGCAAAAAGCCAGGGCAAGGGTGCATTTCAAGAAGAAATGCGGACCTGCTCTAGTATCCCAGTCTACGGCCCCGATCGATGATCAGGTCGCCCAGTTTCTCGAGGAAAAGCGCGCCGCCGACGGTGCGCTTGACGATGACGCTGCGCCGGTCGCGTTCGTCGCGCACCCGGTCGACGAGCCCCATCTCGCCCATGGTGTCGAGCGCGCGGGTGATCACCGGCTTGGTGACGCCGAGCGTCGCGGCTAGGCCGCGCACGGTGTGCGGCGGTGGCACCAGATAGATCTGCAAGAGGATTGCCATCTGCCTGAGCGTCAGGTCGCGCTTGTCCTCCTGCACCTGTTGCAGGCTTACCTGGTGCCACAGGCCCAAGGCCTGGCTGGCGGTCAGTTCAACACTCATCAACCGATCCGGAACGTCGTTGTCGCCTCTTCTTTTCCGGCAATCGGCGCGGCATTGCAAGCGCGCCGACACTTGGGGCTGGCGCGCCGCTCGAACCCGGCCTCAGCGCAGATTGGTGCGCAGATAGCGGTAGAGCGCGCGAATGCCCTGGGCCTCGCCGCCGATCGGCGAATGCGGGCGCTCGGAAGGTGCCCAGCCGAAGATGTCGAAATGCACCCACTTGGTCTGCTTGTCGACGAAGCGCTTGAGGAACAGGGCGGCCGTAATCGAGCCGGCCATGCCGCCGGCGGGCGCGTTTGTGAGATCGGCGATCTGCGCCCGGATGTTCTTCTCGTAGCCCTTGTAGAGCGGCATGCGCCACAGCGGGTCGTCGGTCTCGAGGCTGGCATCGATCAGGTGCTCGGCAAGATCCTCGTCGTCGGTGTAGAAGGGCGGCAGGTCGGGGCCGAGCGCCACACGGGCGGCACCGGTCAGCGTCGCCATGTCGATCAGCAGGTCCGGCTTGTCCTCGTCGGCATAGGCCAGCGCGTCGGCGAGGATCAGGCGCCCTTCGGCATCGGTATTGTCGATCTGGACGGTGAGGCCCTTGCGGCTGCGATAGATGTCGCCGGGACGAAACGCATTGCCGGCTATGGAATTTTCCACCGCCGGCACGATGACGCGCAGGTCGATCTTCAGCTTGGCGTCCATGATCATCAGGGCGAGACCCATGACATTGGCCGCGCCGCCCATGTCCTTCTTCATCAGCAGCATGTTGGCCGAGCCCTTGATGTCGAGGCCGCCGGTGTCGAAGCACACGCCCTTGCCGACCAGCGTCACCTTGGGATGACCCTTCTTGCCCCAGCGCATCTCGAGCAGGCGCGGCGCCTGGCCGCTCGCCCTGCCGACCGTGTGGACGAGCGGGAAATTGCGCTCCAGAAGGCCATCGCCGACCACGACCGAGACCTCGGCCTTGTAGTGATCGGCCAGCGCCCGGAAGGCCTTTTCCAGATCGGCCGGGCCCATGTCATTGGTCGGCGTGTTGATCAGGTCACGGGCGAGATAGACGCCGGCGAGTTGGCGCTTGATGTCGGCGGCATCGGCGTCCTGCGGAATCATCAGCGTCGGCTCGACCGGCTTTTCCGAACGGTAGCGGCCGAAACGATAGGCGCCAAGGCCATAGCCGAGGAGCAGACGATTAGCGGTCAGCGGCGCGGTCTCAATATGCCATTCGCCGGCGGGAAGGCTGCGGGCGAGCTTGCCGGAGAGGAAAGGATTGTCCGACGGATTGCTGCCGAGGCCGAAGAGAGCTCCACCGAGATGCCCGTCTGCGGTCGGGATCAACAGCAGGGAGCCCGCATCGGCCTTGAAACCGGCCTTGCGCGCCCAGTCGAGCGCGATCGGATCGATCGTCCCGGTCTCGATATGGGCGGGAGTGACAGCGAAGACGGGAAGCGTATGGCCGCCCTTGGTGCTGAAGGGGGTCGGTCTTTCGATATACTGGTACGGGGCCATGGCCTGCCTTCTTGGGAGAATCAATGCGGATCGGGGCTATTAACACTCCGTTAGGGTTAACAGATTATTGCTTGAGTGGAGGTTGCGCCGCCTTCGTCCGCGCGGATGGACATGCGGCGCCGGCAAACCGATCCAGGATAAGCGACATGGCTCTTCGGCAGACTTCACCACGGCACCGCATCGGTATTCTCGGCAGCGTCTGCGTGCTGATCGCGGCTGCGGCCCTTGGCGGCTGTTCGACGACGAAGAAGCCTCTGACGACCGGGTCCATCCCGAAACTGTCCAAGCCGGTCGAGACGATGAACGCCCCGGAACTGGCGCGCGCCGCAGCGACCGTGGGCGCCGGCTACGAGCGCAATCCGAAAGATAGGAACACCGGCCTCGCCTATGCCAACATCCTGATGATGACCGGACGCAACACCCAGGCGCTCGCCGTGATGCAGCAGGTGGCGATCGCCCATCCCGCCGACCGCGAGGTGCTTGCCGCCTTCGGCAAGGCGCAAGCTGCGGCCGGCCAGTTGGAACAGGCGCTCGGGACCATAGGCCGGGCGCAGACGCCGGACCGCCCGGACTGGCGCCTCTATTCGGCGGAAGGCGCCGTGCTCGACCAGCTCGGACGGTCCGACGAGGCCAGGGGGCGCTATCGCATGGCGCTGGACCTCAAGCCCAACGATCCGACCATCCTGTCCAATCTCGGCATGTCCTACGTGCTGGGCGGCGATCTCAAGACCGCCGAGACCTATCTCAGATCGGCCTCGCAGCAGCCCGGCGCCGACAGCCGGGTGCGGCAGAACCTGGCGCTGGTGGTTGGTCTGCAGGGACGCTTCCCCGAGGCCGAGCAAATCGCCCGCCAGGAACTCGACCCGCAGCAGGCGGACGCCAACGTCGCCTATCTGCGCTCGATGATGAGCCAGCAGAATTCCTGGAAGCAGTTGGCGGCCAAGGACGGCAAGAACGACAAAAGCACCAACTGAGCTGGTTAGATCCATCAGGGACGTCGTCGGACGGTTGCCGTCAGACGGCGCGCATTCTGACTGCATCGAGGATCAGTCGCACGCCGAGCCCGACGAGTACCGCGCCGGCAATGCGATCGACGACGTGCTTCGCCCGCCCATAGGCCGCCCGCGGCCGCTCGGCTGAAAAAACCAGCGCCACCACCGCATACCATCCCGCCTCGACGACGAAGACGCCGAGCGGCAGCGCCGTGAACAGCCAGCGCTCCGGCGCGGCCGGGAGGAAAGCGGCAAAGATGCTGCCGTAGACCAGCGCGGTCTTCGGATTGCTGAGCTGGGTGGCGATGCCGACGGCTAGACTTTTCCAAGCGGCGCCAGCGTGGTCGACGCCCCCTGCCCGCTCCGGCGGCAGGGGCAGGCTCGCACCGCGCCAGATGCGCACGCCGAGATAGGCGAGATAGGCTCCGCCGAGCAGCTTGAACAGCAGATAAGCCCATTCGACGCGCACCAGCAGCGCATGAAGGCCGGCAAGCGCCAGAAGGGCGAAGATCGCACCGCCGATTCCCATGCCCAACGCAGCGGCAAGGCCGGCCCTGCGCGAGCGGATGATCGCGGTGTGGGAGACGAGCACGAAGCTGGGCCCCGGGCTCATGGCCCCGATCAGCACGGTGCCGACGATGCTGAGCAGGATTGCGATGGAAGACATGCGGATCTCCGTTCCCGAGGGCCACGCGGCCTGCGCCAGACGAGCCGCACCGCCGATGGACGACGGCCAGGCGCGATTGCCGAGTGTTAGCCGACGAGGTCGCCGGCGGCAATCGGGCGAGGGTTACGGAGTGACTAGAACCGGTCCGCCACCTGGATGCCGGCCGGGCCGAGAATGACCGCGACGAGGACGGGCAGGAAGAACAGGATCATCGGCACGGTCAGCTTCGGCGGCAGGGCGGCGGCCTTCTTCTCGGCCTCGTTCATGCGCTCGTCGCGGCCTTCCTGGGCCAGCACGCGTAACGCCTGGGCGATCGGCGTGCCGTAGCGCTCGGCCTGGATGAGCGCCTGTGTGACGCTCTTCACCCCTTCGAGCTGGGTACGAGTACCGAGATTCTCTAGCGCGGTGCGGCGATCCTGCAGAAAGGAGAGTTCGGCGGTCGTCAGCACCATCTCCTCCGCCAGTTCGCTCGACTGGCTGGCGATCTCTTCCGCGACGCGGCGCATGGCGGCCTCGATCGATATGCCCGATTCGACGCAGATCAGCATGAGGTCGAGCGCATCCGGCCAGGCGCGGCGAATGGAATGCTGCCGCTTGTTCATCCGGTTCTTGACGTAGATGTTGGGCAGGTAGAAGCCGACATAGCCGCCGACGATCGTCACCAGCAGCCGCACCGGCAAGGCCTTTTCCGCCAGGTTGCCGAGGCCGAAGATCCACACCGCGGTCAGCGTCAGCGTCAGGAAGGGCAGGAGGAAGCGCGCCACCAGGAAGATGTTGAGCGCATTCTGCGAGCGGAAACCGGCCGCCTTGAGCTTGTCCATCGTCGCATCGTCGACCAGCGCCTGGCGCAGGTTGAACTTCTCGACGATCTGGCGGACCGACTGGTTGTTGCCGGCACGCAGGCTCGCCTTGCCATGGCTGCCCTCGGCATTCATGCGGGCGCGCTCGCGGGCCCGGATCAGATCGCGCTCGGTCGAGACGGCCTTCATCCGCTTGTTGAGGTCGCCGCGCTCCAGATAGGGGATGGCAAAGGTGTAAAACGTCGCGAAAACCGCGATCGCGACGAGGGCCGCGACAATCATGGCGGGGTCGGTCAAACTTGCGGCGAGTTGCTCCATGGCCGGCCCTCCCTAGATGTCGAACTGGATCATGTTGCGCATGACAAAGATGCCGATCGACATCCAGACGGCCGAGATGCCGATGATGAGATGTCCGCGCGGGTCGGTGAACAAGATCATGATATATTGCGGCGACGTCAGGTAGACGAGCAGCGTGACGATGAACGGCAGGGCACCGATGATGGCGGCCGAGGCCTTGGCTTCCATGGAGAGTGCCTGGACCTTGGCCCGCATCTTGCGGCGATCACGCAGGACGCGCGACAGATTGGACAAGGATTCCGACAGGTTGCCGCCGGCCTGGGCCTGGATGGCGATGACGATGGCGAAGAAATTGACCTCCGTTAGCGGCATGGTCAGCATCATGCGCTGGCAGGCCTCGGGAACGCTTAAGCCGACCTGTTGGGATTCCACCACGCGGCGGAATTCGGCTTTCACCGGCTCCTGGCCGTCGGACGCGATCAGCCGCAGCGCGTCGTTGAGCGGCAGTCCGGAGCGGATCGAACGAACCATCACATCGAGCGCATTGGGAAACTCGTTGAGGAACTTCTTCTGCCGACGCCCGATCAGGAAACCGAGGATCCAGCGGGGCAAACCCAGGCCGGCGACGAAGCCCATGCCGAGCGTGACGAGCAGGGGAAACCCGGCGAGGAAGGCGACCACGAGAACGACGATGCCGAGCACGACGCTGGCGATGTAGAAATGGCCCGGCGTAAACGACAGCCCCGCCCGCACCAGCCTTTGCTTGACGCTGGTGCTGGCGATCTTCTTCGACTTCTCTTCCTGCTTGCGCTCCAGATCCTTCAGCGAATCCTGGACCGATTTACGCCGCTTGGAGATTTCCTGCACCCGGTCGCGGGCCGCCTTGACCTTAAGGGTATCGGTCTCGGCGGCCTTGACCCTGTTGATCCGGCTTTCCGTCTTCTTCTCGACCTCGATCCGCGAATAGAGGATCCCATAGGCAAGGCCAGCCGTCGCGATGGCCGCGAGAGCGACGATGGCAAGCACCATGGGATCGAAACCGAACATCGCGCCTAGATCTCCTTGCTCTTCTGTTCCATGGCGTCGAGGGCCGCGGCAAGACGCCGTTCCTCGTTGTAGTAGCGCGCACGATCCCAGAAATGCGGCTTGCCGATGCCGGTCGAGACATGGCGGCCGATGATCTTGCCGGAGAGGTCCTCACCCTCCATCTCGTAGCGCATCAGGTCCTGGGTGACGATCACATCGCCTTCCATGCCGATCACCTCGGTGATGTGGGTGATGCGGCGCGAGCCGTCGCGCAGGCGGGCGGCCTGGATGATGACATCGATCGAGCCGGAGATGATTTCCCGCACGGTCTTGGCCGGCAGCGAGAACCCGCCCATGGCGATCATCGATTCCATGCGGCTCAGGCATTCGCGCGGCGTGTTGGCGTGGATCGTGCCCATCGAGCCGTCGTGACCGGTGTTCATCGCCTGCAGCAGGTCGAAGACCTCCGGTCCGCGCACTTCACCGACGATGATGCGTTCGGGGCGCATGCGAAGGCAGTTCTTGACCAGGTCGCGCATGGTGATCTCGCCTTCGCCTTCAATATTCGGCGGGCGGGTTTCGAGGCGCACCACATGCGGCTGCTGGAGCTGCAGTTCGGCGGTATCCTCGCAGGTGATGACGCGTTCTGTCGTATCGATATAGCCGGTGAGGCAGTTCAGCAGCGTCGTCTTGCCCGAACCCGTACCGCCGGAAATGACCACGTTGCAGCGCACACGGCCGATGATCTGCAGGATCTGCGCGCCTTCCGGGGTGATCGCGCCGAACTTGACCAACTGGTCGAGCGTCAGCTTGTCCTTCTTGAACTTGCGGATGGTGAGCGCCGGGCCGTCGATGGCGAGCGGCGGGGCGATGACGTTGACGCGGCTGCCGTCGGGAAGACGGGCGTCGCAGATCGGCGAGCTCTCGTCGACGCGGCGGCCAACCTGGCTGACGATCCGCTGGCAGATCGACAGCAACTGAGCGTTGTCGCGGAAACGGATTTCCGATTCGATCGTCTTGCCTGCGACTTCGATGAAGGTCTGCCCGGCGCCGTTAACCATGATGTCGGCGATGTCGTCGCGCGCCAGCAGCGGCTCGAGCGGGCCGTAGCCCAGAACGTCGTTGCAGATATCCTCGAGCAGTTCCTCCTGCTCGGAGATCGACATCGCGAAGTTCTTGATGGTGATGATGTCGTTGACGATGTCGCGGATTTCCTCGCGCGCGCTCTCGCCGTCGAGCTTGGCGAGCTGCGAGAGGTCGATCGTGTCGATCAGCGCCGAGAAGACCTGGCTCTTGGTGTCGTAGTAATCCTGGGTGCGGGGCGGACGCTTGCGCGCCGGGCTCGCCGCGGGGGACTGGAGCGGCGGCGGCGAGACCTGCTGGCGCGCCACCGGCTCTTCGCCGACAGGATCGAACGACGGGACGCGTTGCGGCTGGGCGGCCGCCGGCGGCGCAGCCGGAGATGCCGTTCCAGCCCCCAGACCACCCTTGCCAAATCCGTCGCTTCCGCGTCTGCCAAACATCACTGACTACCTGTTTCCGTCGAAGACACTATTTCCGGCCGAGCAATCCGAGCACCTTGTCGAGCCCGCCCCGCTTCGGTTTCTTCACCGTCGCCCGCCCGGTCACCAGATGGGCGATCTGGGCAAAGGTCTCGGCCGTCGGCGACTTGGCGTCGATCTCCGAGATCATCCGGCCGCTATTGGCCGCATTGCCGAACAGCGCCGCATCGAAGGGAATGATGGCGATCGGTTCGATTTCCAGCGGCTCGAAAAAGTCCTGGGGCGCGATTTCCGGCCGCTTCGGCATGCCGACCTGGTTGAGCAGCAGATGCGGCGCCTTGTCGTTGGGCCTGAGCTTCTTCAGCGCGTCGAGCATGTTCTTGGCGTTGCGCAGGTTGGCAAGATCCGGCGCGCAGGTGAGGACCACCTCGTCGGCCTCGGAAAGCACGCTACGGGTCCAGTCGGACCAGGCATGCGGGACGTCGAGCACAGTGATCGGCGCGGAGCGCTGCAAGAGTTCGAGCAGCGGCTGGAAGGCGGAGCGATCGAAATCATAGGAGCGGTCGAGCAGCGACGGGGCGGCCAAGAGCGACAAATGCTGCGAGCAGGTCGTCAGCAGGCGATCGAGGAAGACCTCGTCGAGCCGTTCGGGCGAAAACACCGCCTCGGCGATGCCCTGGGCCGGATCCTGGTCGAAATCGATATTGGCGGTGCCATAGGCAAGGTCGAGATCGGCGAGGATGGTTTCGGTGGCAAACAGGCTGGAAATGCCGAAGGCGCAGTTGTGGGCGATGGTCGAGGAGCCGACGCCGCCCTTGGCGCCGATGAAGGCGATGGTGCGGCCGAGCGGCTCGGCTTCGGGATCGACGAAGATCGCCGAAACGGCGGCCATGACCTCGGCCATGCTGACCGGGGAGACGATGTATTCGGAAATGCCGTTGCGGACCAGTTCGCGGTAGAGGGCGATATCGTTGTGCCGGCCGATGATGATGACGCGCGAGCTCGGATCGCAGACCTCGGCCAGCGGCGCCAGTTCCTGCAGCAGGGTCTGCGGTGTGGCGTCGGTTTCGAGGATGATCAGATTGGGCGTCGGCGTCGACGAGAACATGGAGGCGGCGGCGGCAATGTTGCCGTTGGTGATCCGCATGCTGACCTTGGCCATGCGCCGATCCTGGGCGCATTGCTCCATCACCCGCTGCACGCCCTGCGAGACGCAGAAGGCGTGAACGGAAATGCGCGGCAGGGGCCGCAGGCTTTCGAGATCGCCGGTTCCCACCCTGCCCTCGGGCAGAATGTCGTCTACGGGCCTCGTATCGAATTCGTAGTCGATCGCACTCATGCTTTCATCCTGCCTTCGGGTGGCTCGCGCCGTCCTAGTTCGAAGAGGTGTCCTTGCCCTGGCGATAGAGCCCGATCACGGTCGAGCGCCGCGTGGCATCGATCGGTGCCTGGGCGCGCGGGGTGACGAGATCCATCGGATTGGCGATCTGGGCCGCCAGATTGGCCTGGGTGGCGCAGCCGAAATTCTGCCAGTTCCTGTTGGAGAAGGTGTTGGCCTGCAAGTCCTCCGGCCATTGGCCGCACTGGTTGGTCACCGCGGTGATCGCCACATAGCTCAGCCGGACCGGTGCGGCATCGCCGCTTGCGCCTGCCTGATAGCTGGTCTCGATGATGCGCGGCGCCGGCACGCCGCGACCGATCAGCGCCTGGCGGATCTGACGGCGCATCAGCGATGCGGCACCGGCATTCGGCGAGCCCTGCGGCAACAGGATCTGGATCGTACCGGACGAGCTCGCGAGATAATCGGCGGCAAAGCCGCCGACCGCGTCGGACATACCGATCGTCAGTTCGCGATCGCCCGAAGCGATCGGGATGTCCAGCGTGTGCTCGACTTCCGTCAGCGTGATCGGGTGACGCGTCCGGTAATCGTCGGGAATGGAACCGGTGTTCATCCTGTCGGGATTGGTGCCGCATCCCGACAGGATGGCGGCAGCACCGAGAATGGTCGCGGCGAGCGCGGTGCGGGTGAAGCGCGGCGCGGCGAAAGTGGATCTCTTGAGAGGCATGGTGTTGCGGCTTTCGCTGTTGCCGGGAAGGGTCTGGTGCTTGTTCATCCTCGCCTCCCTCTTCACTTGTAGATGAAACCGACGGCGCCGTGGTAGCGACCCGTGGCATCCGCTTCGCGCCGGCCGTAGACCTTGTTGACCTTGTTGAGGAAGAAGGTCGCCGCATCGTTTTCGGGATTGAAGTTGTCGTCGGGCCGCTGCAACTGGTTGCGTGCCACCGGCCGGACCAGATAGGGCGTGGCGATGATCACCAGTTCGGTCTCGTTGCGCTGGAAGTCCTTGCTGCGGAACAGCGTGCCGAGGATCGGCACCTTGGCGAGGCCGGGAACGCCCGACATGGCCTGACGGATATTGTCCTGGACGAGACCGGCGATGACGATCGAGCCGCCCGAGGGCAGTTCGACGGAGGTCGAGGCCTCGCGCTTGCGGATCGACATATAGGTCGAGCCGGGGATACCGCGCGACGTGTTGCCGGTGACGACCGAACCTTCCCAGGTCGGCTCCGAGACATTTGTCTCGATCTTCAGGCTGATGCGGCCCGGCGCCAGCACGACGGGCCGGAAGTTCAGCTCGATGCCGTAGTCGACGGTTTCGGTCGTGCGGGTCACGGTGGGACTGCCCGTGTCCTCGTCAAAATTGATTTCCTGCTCGGCGGCCATGCGGAACTCGCCGCCGACGTAGAACTTCGCCTGTTCGCCGGAGATCGCCGTCAGGCTCGGTTCGGCGAGCGTGCGCATGACACCGGCCTGCTCCATGGCGTTGATATAGCTGCTGACCGTATAGCCCGCGATCGAGCCGACCGCGGTGGGCAGGACACCGCCAAGCGCATTGGTCACGCCGACGGAATTGCCCAGATTGGAGGGGTTCTGGAAGGTGATGCCGCTCGAGCCGTCGGAGACGCTGCCGTTGAAGCCGAGCTGCTTCAACACCTGGCGGCTCACTTCGGCGACGGTCACCTTGAGCGTGACCTGATCCTCGCCCTCGATGGTCAACAGGTTGACGATCGAGGAGACCTGACGCTCTTCGGCGAAGATCGCGACGTCGCCGCCATTGTCGCCACCGGACGCCGTTTCGTTGCGCGTGGTCGCTTCGCCGCCTTTCAGGAAGGCCGTGGCCAGGCTTTCGGCGCGGGCCGCGTCCTGCGGCGTGCGCACCGTTCCGGTCAGAACGATGTTGTCGGAGACGATCTCGACGGTGATATCGGATTCGGGAATGAAGCGGCGGAGATTGGTCTCCAGTCCGGCAATGTCGCGCTCGATCTCGATGTCGAGGCTGACGATCTCCTCGCCGTTCTCGCCGAAGATGAAGATATTGGTCTGGCCGACCGCCTTGCCGAACAGGTAGATGCGGCGCGAGGTGCGTGTGACGGCATCGGCCATTTCCGGGTCGGCGACGAGAATGTCATGCGCATCCTGCGGCAGGTCGACGACCAGCGCCTTGTTGAGGCCCAGCTTGACGGTGCGGCGGGCACCGGGACCGGCCTCGGCAATGCGCAGCACGCTCTGGCTTGCCGCTTCGGCGGCCGGGACGGAGAGGAAGCTCGGGGCATAGTCGCCCGGCATGCCGGAGAAGGCCAGGCAGAGGGCCAGGCCGGTGGAAAGCAACGGGCGGATCTTCCGTTTCGAACTGGTCATGACATCCCCCCTCATTCCGACTTGGCGTCGGCGGTCGACTTGACCACCTCGCCCGACTTGATGACCTGGATCGATGGACGGCCCGATCCGCCGCTCAGCAGATAGTCGGCCGCGGACGTATCTTCTTCCTGGGCGTCGGCGACCGAGCGCAGGGCGAGCGACAGGCGCTCGGCCATCTGCTGGGCGACGGTGAAGACCTTTGCCTGGTCCGGGGTCAGCTCGAGCGTCGCGGTCGTGCCGACCACCGACTTGCCGCCGTCCGGCGTTTCCTCGATCTGCTGGTCGATCGCCAGCACGCGCACGTTTGAAAGCACCGTCTCGGTCAGATAGGAATCTTCGCTGCCCCGGCGCACCATGATCACATCGACGCGGTCGTTCGGCAGGATGAAGCCGCCGGCGCCGGTTGCAACCGAGATTTCGCTGGCGACCGCACGCTTGCCGGAGGGCAGAAGCGACGACATGACGCGACCCGAGGAATCGGCGATCTTCTCGCGCCGCACCGGCTCGCCCTCGAACATCGGCAGTCGCACGACGACCCCGGTCAGCTCGGTCATCGCCTGGGGGCGGGCATTTTCCGTGATGAACCCTTCGATCACGCTGCCTTCGGGCCAGGCCATCCAGCGCATCGACTTTTCATCGAGCCGCGATCCGACGGGGAGGTTGGCGGCAGACACCAGGACGTTGACCGTCGGTTCCTTCTTCACCACCGACTCGGCCTGCTCCATCACGACGGAGCGGGTGCCGCTGAGCCGCATGGCCAGCAGCCCGGCCATGCCGGCGGCGACGATAGCCACTGCGAGAATGATGATACGCGCGGGTTTCATGATCGTTCCTTGAGGGACGCAAAGGTCTGTGCCTCACAGAATGATCAGCAATTGGTGTAATTATGGTTAACAAGCCGCTTACGATCTTGGTTAACGATCGCTTTCCGTCACCTCATCGTCGCGTGTTACCGGATGTTGTCGAGCGCGGCGAGGACGAGGGGCGACTGGGGATAGGTCATCAGGCCGGCAAAGCCGATGGCGATGGCATAAGGCACCTTCTTGGCGCCGAGCAGGGACTGGGGAATGGGCAGACCCATGGCGATCACGGTATTCAGGCGCGAGCGCAGGAGCAGGATGACGATGGTCAGCGCCCCGCCCAGATAGGCGACATGAATGAGGAAGGACATGAGCTCCGGCGTGAAACCGTACCAGACGGCCGCAGCGGTCAGGAGTTTGGCATCGCCACCGCCCATCACGTTGAAGGCAAAGAGCGTGAAGCCGACCGAAAAGACGATCAGGCCCGCCACCAGATGCATGCCGAAACCCGCCCAGGTCAAGCCGACGAAGGGGGCCACCACAAAGAATGAGGCCAGCAGGATCGCCGGGATCCGGTTGGGGATCGTCATCTCGAACAGGTCGGTCAGAGCCGCCAGGACGAGGCATATCGGGAATATCACGAAGATCGCAGCTTCAAGCATGGCACGCTTCCGACTTAGACCCTTTGACCCTAACGGGCTCGGCTTAAGGAAATGCAAATCGCGGAGCGATCCGTCTCGCTCAACGAAAGAGACCGCCCTCTGGACGAGAGCGGTCTTTGGATCGCCTATGCCGATATGACCGGCAAGGGATGTATCAGTTGTTGTCCAGCTTGTCGGCCAGGTCCTTGAACTGATTGTTCAGCGAGTTGCCGAGCGTCGAGGCGCCGGTGATGAGGGCGACGGAGATCAGGGCGGCGATGAGGCCGTACTCGATCGCGGTTGCGCCGGATTCATCCTTGAAAAAACGTGCAAAAATCTTGGTCATGTGACTCTCCTACTCCACGAAGGTTGTTCAGCACTCCCGGCAACTGTTCGCCGTTGCTCGGATGGCTGCAAACTACACAGCGGCCATTGCCATCGGCTTAACAAAGACAGTTACCGAGACCTGAAGAGAGGATTGCATCGGGCGTGGTAAACGAATGTCGAACAGGCCAGACTGCATTTTAGTCGATCGCCGAGACCTCACTACCGCTTCGTAGATAGTGATTAATTATCAATATGTTGACTTAGCACTCGGACAGGCTGCGACCGCCCGGTGGGGCAACTGGCGACCTCAGTGCCCAGGCGTATGCCCGTTAACGGGCGAACCATGCGCCATTCCGATACGCCTGGCTTGCGGATTGCACGCAGACGACCGGCATCCTGCCCCTGTCCTTTGCAAGGCGGAACGAGCGGCAACTGGTTCCGGATGGGCTTGAAGTCCGATATCGTGCGCGATCAAGCAGTCGCGATCGTTTCCTGGGGCGACTTAACGGTTCATTCACCATTCCCGACCATGCTCTCAGACCAGTCACGATCACAGGCGGTTTCAAAGGCTGGCACGTATGTTGTCTCGCAGCGTTCTCTTCTCGCTTGCCGGCGCCCTTGCGCTGAGCGGAGCCCTTGCCGCCGGACCTGTCCGGGCCGAGGACGACACGGTCCTGCGCGTCTATATGAACAGCGCGCGCGTGCTGAAGCTCGATCGCCCGGTGAGCAAGGTGATCGTCGGCAATTCCGATGTCGCCGATGCAACCGTTGCCGACGCCCAGACCATCGTTCTCACCGGCCGCGCCTTCGGCACCACCAACCTCGTACTTCTCGACGCCGACGGCAATGCCATCGTCGACGAGCGCATTCTGGTGTCCATCGACGAGGGCAATACCGTGCGGGTGTTCAAGGCCACCACGCGCACCGTTCTGTCCTGCTCGCCCAATTGCGAAGAGCATGTCACCACCGGCGCCACCGCCGCCACGAAGTGATTCAAGGCCCCGACCGGCAAACCCCGTGAAAGGCCGCTTGCGGCACGCATCGAATTGTAAAGATCGCGACAACGGAAAATCAACACTTCGCTCCTAACGTCGAGACTGATCCCGGACCGCGGATACGAGCGATGAGCGCAGACTTCAAGCATCCCGACAGGCAGCACCAGGACGGGCGCGCCAAGACCGGCCGGCCGAAACGCCGCCTGTGGCGACGCCTGCGCCGATCCCGCGACGGGGCTGCGGCCATCGAGTTCGCCATTCTCGCCATTCCCTATTTCCTCATCATCTTCGCAATCATCGAGACCTTCGTGGCCTTCTATGCGGAGCAGATGGTCCATTTGGCCGTGAACAACATGGCGCGCGAGCTGCGCACCGGCCGGATCACCTACGATCTCGACCGGACGACGGACATGACCGAGGGGGAGTTCCGCCAGGCCTTCTGCAACGAGATCTCGATCCTCATCACCTGCTCCGAAACAGAAATCGCCACGCCTTCGAAACTTTACCTCGACGTCCGTACCTTCCCGACCTTCGGCGACATACCCGGCGAGATACCGCGCATATCGACCGCCGATTACTCCGACATTGACCCGTCGAGCTTCGATTTTGCCCCCGGCGGACCCAAGTCCATCAACATGGTCCGGGCCCTCTACCGCTGGCAGGTGATGACCGACCTCGTCCGGCCCTATATCACCACGATCCGTCCGGCCGACGGCTCGATGCCCACCGACTTCCTGATCTCGGCGACGACGGCCATCCAGAACGAGGATTATCCGTGAGCGCACCGAGCCAGACCCCGGGCCGCGACGCCGACCGGAGCCGGAAAGGCTACCTTTCCCGGCTGACATCGGCGCTACGCCGCATGCGCGACGACCGAAGCGGTATCGGTGGCGTCGAATTCGCCCTGATCGCCCCGCTGCTGCTGGTGCTCTATCTGGCGGCTTTCGAGCTGACACTCGCCTTCAACACGTCGAAACGGGCAACCGTGTCGGCCAGCACCGTCGCGGACCTCGTGTCGCGGACGGACAAGGTCGTCAAGGACGACCTCGATGACATGATCGATGTCGTGAGCGCGATCTTCGCGCCGTATGACCCGTACAAACTGGCGCTGAATATTACAGGGGTCAAAGTCGACAGCGCAAAGGCTGCGTCGGTGGCGTGGTCGTGGTCGAATTCCGGCTCCGCACCCTATGCGGTCGGCGCGACGGTGCCGGTGCCCGCCGACATGCTCGAAGCCGACATCTTCCTGATCCGCACCGAACTCACCGTTTCCCACGAATTGCTGATGTATCTTCCGGCGCTCTCCGGATCGACGATCAGGGAACTGACGATCACCAGAGAATTCTACTTCCGGCAGCGCGTCAATACCGACATCACCTGTAGCGACTGCTGACAGGGCGGCTCTCCTTAAGGGCCGTGACGGCGCCGAAGTCCGTTTCACGTCCGCCCCCGGGTTTGCCAAGCCGGCCGCTTGGCGCTAAACATGCCGCTTCGACCGCCCGGACGACGACAGCCATGAGGGCCGTGTCCCGCGGCGCAGGTGGACCATGGCACGAGCATTTCTTTTCGTTCTTGATTCCTTCGGCATCGGCGGCGCGCCCGATGCGCCCGCCTATGGCGACGACGGCTCCGACACGCTCGGTCATATCGCCGAGTTCTGTGCGGCGGGGGCCGGCGATCGCAAGGGGTTGAGGTCCGGTCCGCTTGCGCTTCCCAACATGTCGGCGCTCGGACTTGTGGCCATCGCCAAGCTCTCGAGTGGCCGTGCGCCGGCCGGCATGCCTGTGCCGGAACGGGTGTTCGGCCTGCACGGCGCGGCAAACGAGATTTCGCACGGCAAGGATACGCCGTCGGGCCATTGGGAGATCGCCGGAACGCCGGTGATGTTCGACTGGGGCTATTTTCCCGCGGAGGGCGACGCCTTCTCGCCCGATCTAGTCGAGGCGATCTGCCGCGAGGCGGAACTTCCCGGCATTCTCGGCAATTGCCACGCCTCGGGCACGGAAGTCATCGCCAGGTTCGGCGAGGAGCATATCCGCACCGGCAAGCCGATCTGCTACACGTCCTCGGATTCGGTCTTCCAGATCGCCGCGCATGAGACCCATTTCGGGCTCGAGCGCCTGCTGACGCTGTGTCAGATCGTGCGCAAGCTGATCGATCCGCTCAATATCGGCCGGGTCATCGCCCGTCCGTTCGTCGGCGAGACGGCTGCCACCTTCCAGCGCACCGGAAACCGGCGTGACTATTCCGTGCTGCCGCCGGAGCCGACCTTGCTCGACCGCCTCGTCGAGGCCGGCCGCACGGTTTACGGCGTCGGCAAGATCGGCGATATCTTCGCCCACCAGGGCGTGTCGCGCGTCATCAAGGCGAACGGCAACATGGCGCTGATGGATGCGACGCTGAAGGTCATGGACGAGGCGGCGGACGGCGACCTGGTGTTCAGCAATTTCGTCGATTTCGACATGCTCTACGGCCACCGCCGCGACGTGCCCGGCTATGCCGCCGCACTCGAGGCCTTCGACCGGCGGCTGCCCGAGGTGCATCGCAAGCTCAAGCCCGGCGACATGGTGCTGATGACCGCCGACCATGGCTGCGACCCAACCTGGCGCGGCACGGACCATACCCGCGAGCGGGTGCCGATCATGGCCTTCGGCCCCGGCATCAAGTCGCGCATGATCGGTATCCGCAATACCTATGCCGATATCGGCGAGACGATTGCCGCCCATCTCGGCATTCCGGCCGGGCCGCATGGACGGAGCTTCCTTTGACGGCACATCTGAAGAAGGCCGAACTCCACTGCCACGTGGAGGGCGCCGCACCGCCGGCTCTGACGATCGCGCAGGCGGAGAAATACGGCGTGGCAACCGATGGCTTCGTCAAGGACGGCGCCTATGTGTGGAACGATTTCACCAGCTTCATAGCCTGCTATGATTTCGTCGCGTCCGTCTTTCGCACGGCCGAGGACTATGCTGCGCTGGCCGAGGCCTATCTTCTCGAGCTGGCCGCCGCGAACACGATCTATAGCGAGCTGTTCATCTCGCCCGACCATGGCGAGGCCGTCGGCCTGTCGCCCGACGACTATGTCGGCGGACTGGCGGCCGGCATTCTTTCCGCCCGGCAAAAGACCGGCATCGAATGCCGCATGGTGATCATCGGCGAACGGCATCTGGGGCCGGAAAACGTGCTCGCCCGGGCCAAATGGGCGGCGACGTTCGACCACCCGCTGGTGACCGGCTTCAACATGGCCGGCGAGGAGCGGATGAACCGGGTGGCCGACTATGCCCCGGCCTTCGACATCGTGCGCGAGGCGGGCCTCGGGCTGACCATACATGCCGGCGAACTCTGCGGCGCCTTTTCCGTCGCCGACGCGCTGGACCTGGTAAGACCCAGCCGGATTGGCCATGGCGTGCGGGCGATCGAGGATGCGGACCTGGTCAGGCGGCTGGCCGATCTCGGCACTGTGCTGGAGGTCTGCCCCGGCTCGAACATCGCGCTCAAGGTCTTTCCCGACTATGCAAGCCATCCGCTCCGGCGCTTTGTCGAGGCCGGTGTGCGCGTGACGCTCAACTCCGACGATCCGCCGTTCTTCCATACCTCGCTGGCGCAGGAATACGAGACGGCGTCGACGGTGATGGGCTTCACCGAGGCAGAGATTAACGCCATGACGCGCACGGCGATCGAGGCGGCCTTTGTCGACGAGCCGACCCGGAAGGCGCTGCTCGCCCGGCTTTGAATGTCCGCGCCTGGGGATGAGCGGGCAAATTTCAACGACGCCCTTGCGGGCTCCCGAGGGAATGTGGAAAACATTTCCTATCACAAAAGAAGAATAGAAGGGCCCGACCATGGACGGCGTCACAGTCATCAATCATCCGCTGGTTCAGCACAAACTGACCATCATGCGCCGCAAGGAGACCTCGACGTCGAGTTTCCGCCGGCTGCTCAGGGAAATCTCCACGCTGCTCTGCTACGAGGTGACGCGGGACCTGGAACTGACCATGGAGACGATCGAGACGCCGCTGACGACCATGCAGTCGCCGGTGCTCGAGGGCAAGAAGCTGGTCTTCGCCTCGATCCTGCGCGCCGGCAACGGCCTTCTGGAAGGCATGCTGGAACTGGTGCCCGCCGCCCGTGTCTCGCATATCGGCGTCTATCGCGACCACGAAACGCTGCAGCCCGTCGAGTATTATTTCAAGGCACCCGACGCGCTCGACGAACGCCTGATCATCGTCGTCGACCCGATGCTGGCCACCGGCAATTCCTCGATCGCGGCCGTCGACAAGCTTAAAGAACGCGGCGCGAAGAACATCCGCTTCCTCTGCCTGCTCGCCGCACCGGAAGGGATCAAGAACTTCCGCGAGGCGCATCCGGACGTGCCGGTCTTCACCGCCTCGATCGATAGCCATCTGAACGAGAAGGGCTATATCATGCCCGGTCTCGGGGATGCCGGCGACCGCATGTACGGAACGAAATAAAGGCTTAACCAGAATTGACGGATCACGCCCCGGGACACGCGTTCCGGGGCGTTTTCGTTTGCATCTTGGCGGCATTTCAATCGGGATTGGGCTAACAGTTCTCCGAAGGCTTTGACGAGCGGGAGAAAACGCCATGCTGATGCGCGCAATCGGACTGGTTTTTGTGGTGGCCGTGGTTGCGACCCAGGTGCCGGGCGCATTCGAAGCCCTGCAGATGCCCGTCGCCACTGGCGATAGCGGGACACCTGTCGCAATACCGGTGGCGGTCGCTCGGGCGGGAACCACGGTGCTGGAAGCCGACGCGACGGGCCATTATCGCGGCACGTTCAGGCTCAACGGCAAGGCCATCGAGGCCATGGTCGATACCGGGGCATCGCTGGTGGCGATCAACGAGACGACCGCGCGGCGCATCGGGGTCAGCATCGCCTCGCTCGACTTCAAGTATCCGATCAGCACGGCAAACGGCGAAACCCGCGCCGCGCATATACGCCTGCAACGGGTCGAGATCGGCACGGTGCGGGTTGAGGACGTCGACGCCTTCGTGCTGCGCGACAAGGCGCTGTCCGGCACCTTGATCGGCATGAGTTTCCTCAAGCGCCTCGGCGGCTATTCAGCCGAGGGCGACCGCCTGCGCCTGGAGCGTTAAGGGGCACCCCTGCCCTCGCCCCTCATTCTCAGTTGATGCGCTTGCCGATCACCGGCGCGAGCTCCGGCCTGTCGTCGGCGATGCCATAGCTTGCCGCCACCATCTGCGCGGCACGCTCGCCGCTGTCGCGGTCGTTGGCATGCACGGTGGCAATCAGGTCGCCCCTGGATACGGCGGTGCCGAGCGGAATGAGCCCCGTCAGCCCGACCCGGTGGTCGATGGCATCGGTCGGTCGCTGACGTCCGCCGCCAAGGGCGACGACGCAAAGGCCAAGGCCGCGGGTGTCGGCGGAGGCGAGGTAACCATCGGCCTTGGCCAGCACCGGAATCTCGATGGCCGCCTTTTGCAGGTAGCGATCCGCATTATCCATGAAATCGACCGGACCGCCGAGCGCATGCACCATTCGGCCAAACACCTCGGCTGCCTTGCCGGAAGCGAGCACATCACGACACCGGGTGAGGCCCGTCTGGAGGTCAGCGACAATGCCGGCATTGACCAACATCTCGGCCCCGAGTGCCAGCGTCACTTCCTCGAGCCTGGTGCCGGTCTTGGCGCCGCGGAGGAAATCGACCGCGTTCTGCACCTCGACGGCATTGCCCGCCGCATCGGCAAGCGGTTCATTCATGTCGGTCAGAAGCGCCGAGGTGCGCACCCCTGCCCCATTGGCAACAGTCACCAGCGAGCGGGCCAGCGCCTCGGCATCCTCGGCCTTGGCCATGAAGGCGCCATTGCCGACCTTGACGTCGAGGACCAGGCTCTCCAGTCCTGCGGCGAGCTTCTTCGACAGAATGGAGGCGGTGATCAGCGGAATGGATTCGACGGTCGCGGTGACGTCGCGGATGGCATAGAGGCGCTTGTCGGCTGGCGCAAGATCGCCCGTCTGGCCGATGATGGCGCAGCCGACCTCGTCCACCACCCGGCGGAAGGTCGCCGCATCGGGCATCACGTCATAGCCGGGGATCGACTGCAGCTTGTCGAGCGTGCCGCCGGTGTGGCCGAGACCACGACCGGAGATCATCGGCACGGCGAGCCCGCAGGCCGCGACGATCGGCGCTAGCATCAGCGAGACATTGTCGCCGACACCACCGGTCGAATGCTTGTCGGCGATCGGCTGGCCGATGCCGGCCCAGGATAGAACCTCGCCGGAATCGCGCATGGCAAGCGTCAGAGCGACGATCTCCTCCGGCGTCATGCCCCGGAAGAACACCGCCATGGCAAAGGCCGCGACCTGGCCCTCGGAAATGCTTTCCTGGCTCAGCCCTTCGACGAAAGCGGTGATCTCGGTCGCGGTGAGGACGGCGCCGTCACGCTTGCGGCGGATAATTTCCTGGGGCAGCATCTGTCAGTATCCCGTGTTGTCGGCGCTCGACCGGCCACCGCCGAGCACGGTCAAAATATCGTCGAGCAGGCCTGAGGCGCCGAAGCGGAAGGTCGACGGCATGACCCAGTCCTCGCCCAGGATGGTATCGGCAAGGCGCAGGTATAGCCCGGCGTCGGCGACACTCGAAATGCCACCGGCCGGCTTGAAGCCGACCTTCTTGCGGCTGTCGCGGATCGCCTGCAGCATGATGTCGGCCGCCTCGAGCGTCGCATTGACGGCGACCTTGCCGGTCGAGGTCTTGATGAAATCGGCACCTGCGGCGATCGCCAGTTCCGAGGCGCGGCGGATCAGGGCGGTATCCCTGATCTCTCCGGTCTCAAGGATGGTCTTCAACAGGACGGGTTCGGCACAGGCGGCGCGCACCGCCTCGACCATGGACGTTACCGCCGCTTGGTCTCCGGCCATGAAAGCCCGGTAGGGAATGACCAGATCGATTTCGTCGGCGCCGTCGGCGATCGCCTCGCGGGTCTCGGCCAGCACGTCCTCGAGCTTCAGGTCGCCGGAGGGGAAATTGACCACGGTCGCGATGCGAACCGGGCTCTCCGGTCCGAGCAGCGTGCGGGCACGGGCGATGAAGCGCGGCCAGATGCAGATGGCAGCGGTGTGGCCATAGGGCGTTACCGCCTTGGCGCACAGCGCATCGATCTGCGCCGGTGTGCAATCGTCCTTGAGGTTGGTGAGATCGACCAGGGCAAGTGCCCGGGCGGCGATGGCCCGCGCTTCGTGACTATCCAAGTTCCGTCCCTCCACCAGCGATCATTCTCTTGAGGATGGCGGCCAATCGCTTGCCACCGATGGGAGCCATGTCCTTGGTCTCGGCATGACTGAGTTCGGCCCCGGTCATGCCGGCGCCGAAATTGGTGATAACAGAGGCGGCGGCCACCCGCAGCCCGAAAAAGCGGGCGAGGATGACTTCCGGCACGGTCGACATGCCGACGGCGTCGGCGCCGAGGATACGCGCCATGCGGATTTCGGCCGGCGTTTCGAAGCTCGGGCCGGAGAACCACATGTAGACGCCGGAAGACAGCTGAACGCCTTCCTCGGCGGCGGCACGCTGCATGGTGGCGGCGAGATCGGCGTCGTAGGCGGAGGTCATGCCGACGAAGCGACTGTCGCTTTCCTCGCCGATCAGCGGATTGACGCCGGAGAAGTTGATATGGTCGCTGATGTGCATGACCGAACCCGGCGGCAGATCCTCGCGCAGCGAACCGGCGGAATTGGTGAGGATCAACGACTGCACGCCAAGCCCGCGCAGCACCTCGATCGGCACGCGCATGGCATTGGCTTCGCCGTGTTCGTAATAGTGGATCCGGCCGGCCAGCATGATGACCGGCTCGCGATCGAGATAGCCGGCGACCAGTTCGCCGGCATGGCCGGACACGCCACTCACCGGGAAGCCGGGCAGATCATGGTAGGAAACGCGGATCGGATCGCGGATCTCCTCGACCAGCGAGCCGAGGCCCGATCCGAGCACGATGCCGTAGCGCGGCAGAAGGCCTTCGAGCCGGTCGACGAGGAAGTTGATCGCCTCCCTCATCCGAGGATGTCCGTCTTGAAGGAGAAGGGCAGAAGTTCGTCCATGGTCATCGTCTTCTGCACGCCGACCTCGTCGCACAGATAGATCTTGGTGCCCGCCTCGGCGAATTCGGCGATCTTCTGGCGGCAGCCGCCGCAGGGCGGGCAGAGCGCCATCTTCTCGGCGATGACCGCCATTTCGACGATCTTTTTTCCCCCGCCCATGATCATGCAGCCGATCGCGGTGGGCTCGGCGCACCAGCCTTGCGGGAAGGAGAGGTTCTCGATGTTGGCGCCGGTGTAGATCCGGCCGTCGTCGGCGCGGATGGCCGCCCCGACCGGGAATTTCGAATAGGGCGCATGGGCGAACTTCATCGCGTCGCGCGCGGCCTCGAACAGGTCATGGGACATGGAAATCAACGCTCCTTCACGTAAGGTACGCCGCCGGCCTTGGGCGGATTGGCGGAGCCGATCAGGCCGGCAAGCAGGATGCAGGTGAGGATGTAGGGCAGCGCCTGGAAGATCTGCACCGGCACCTCGCCGATGCCGGGAACCGACTTGCCCTGCATGAAATTGGCGAGCGCATCGAGGAAGCCGAACAGCAGGCAGGCAAGCAGCACCGGCACCGGGCGCCATTTGGCGAAGATCAGCGCGGCGAGCGCGATATAGCCCTTGCCGGCCGACATGTTGTTGATGAAGGCCGCCGACTGGGCGATCGCCAGATAGGTGCCGGAGAAGCCGCAGAGGAAACCGGCGACCAGAACCGCGCGGTAGCGCAGCCAGGTGACCGAGATGCCTGCGGTATCGACCGCACCGGGATTTTCGCCGACGGCGCGCAGGCGCAGGCCGAAGCGGGTGCGATAGAGCACCCACCAGGAGATCGGCACGGCGAGGAAGGCGAGATAGGTGAGCAGATTGTTGCCGGAGATGACATTGGCGTAGAGCGGACCGATGATCGGCACGTCGCGGATCAGGTCGACACCCGGAAGCGTGATCGGCGAGAAGCGCGCATCGGCGGCAAGGCCGGGTGTGCGGCCGCCTTGGCGGAACCAGGCATGGCCGAGCACGGCGGTGAGGCCGGCGGCGGCGAAGTTGATCGCCACGCCCGAGACGATCTGGTTGCCGCGATTGGTGATCGAGGCAAAGCCGTGGACCAGCGAGAAGGCGAGCGACACGCCGATGCCGGAGGCAAGCCCAAGCCAGGGCGAACCGGTCATGTAGGCGGCGGTGGCGGCGGCGAAGGCGGCCGCCAGCATCTTGCCCTCGAGACCGATGTCGAAGATGCCGGCGCGTTCGGAAAACAGGCCGGCCAGCGCAGTGAAGATCAGCGGGATCGACAGGCGGACGGTGGAGCCGAGGATGCTGACGAGAATGTCGAAGTAATCCATGTCGCTCACCTCACGCTTTGACGATTTGCTGGTAGATGCGCACGATCGTCGGCCGGAACATGTATTCGAGCGCGCCGGCAAACAGGATCACCAGACCCTGGATCACCATGATCATGTCACGGGTGATGGTCGGCATGTCGAAGGAGAGTTCCGCCCCTCCCTGATAGAGCACACCGAACAGGATCGCGGCGAGCACGATGCCGATCGGGTGGTTGCGCCCCATCAGCGAGACGGCGATGCCGACGAAGCCGGCGCCGCTGACGAACTCGACCTGCAGGCGGGCGGACGCGCCCATCACCGGATTGAGCGCCATCATGCCGGCAAGGCCGCCGGAGATCAGCATGGTGATGATGACGATCTTCACATAGGGAATGCCGGCATAGGCGGCGACCGAACGGCTGATGCCGAGCGTGCGCATCTCGTAGCCGAGCTTGGTGCGCCAGATCAGCACCCAGACGAGCACGCACATGACGAGCGCGATCAGGAAGGAGACGTTGAGCGGCGCGGGTCCGAGGTTCAGGCCGAACATGGCCATCAGCCAGTCGAGCTTGGGCAATTGTCCGCCTTCGAGGAAGGTGCGGGTCTCCGGCGCCATCTTGCCGGGCACGATCAGCACATGCACCAGCACATAGTTCATCAGCGACGAGATGATGTAGTTGAACATGATCGTGGTGATGACGATGTGGCTGTTGCGCTTGGCCTGCAGCCAGGCGGGGATGGCAGCGCCGGCCGCGCCGAACAGGGCTGCGGCACAGATGGCGAGCGGCATGGTCACGTACCACGGCACATAATGGTCGAGCGACAGCGCCACCAGGGCTGCGCCGAGGCCGCCGAGATAGGCCTGGCCTTCGGAGCCGATGTTGAACAGGCCGGCATGATAGGCGACGGCGACGGACAATCCGGTGAAGATGAAGTTCGTGGCGTAGAACAGCGTAAAGCCGATGCCCTCGCCGCGTCCGAGCGCGCCGGCCAGCATCAGCTTCAGGGCTTCATAGGGATCCTCGCCGATGATCCAGACCACGAGACCGGAGACCAGGAAGGCGAGGATGAGGTTGATCAGCGGGATCAGCGCGTAGTTGATCCAATTCGGCAGCGGTACGGAAGCGGTGCTCATCAAAACCTCATGCGGCAATGCCGGCCATCATCAGGCCGAGCGTCTGTTCGGCCGTTTCCGGGCTCTTCTCGCCGACGATCTTGCCGGCGAACATCACCAGCACCCGGTCCGACAGCGAACGGATCTCGTCGAGTTCGACCGACACCAGAAGCACGGCCTTGCCGGCGTCGCGCGTCTCGACGATCCGGCGATGGATGAATTCGATGGCGCCGATGTCGACGCCGCGGGTCGGCTGGCCGACGACGAGCAGTTTCGGGTCGCGCTCGATCTCGCGGGCAGCGACGATCTTCTGCTGGTTGCCGCCGGAGAAATTGGCGGTCTTCAGCCTGGGATTGGGCGGACGGATGTCATATTTCTCGATCTCGTCGACGGCGGCCTTGCGCACCGCATCGGGCTTCAGGAATGCGCCCCTGCCGTAACGATCGTCACGATGATAGCCGAGGATGGCGTTTTCCGCCTCCTCGAAGGCCAGCACCAGGCCCATATGGTGGCGGTCTTCCGGAATATGCGCCAGTCCCATGCGCCTGAGGCGCGCCGGATCAAAGCCGGTGACCGGCTCACCGCAGAACAGGATTTCGCCCGAGGTCGGCTTGCGGATGCCGGTGATGGCCTCCAAGAGTTCGCTCTGGCCGTTACCCGCGACGCCGGCAATACCGAGGATCTCGCCGGAACGCACGTCGAAGGAGACATTGTCGACCATGGTGACGCCGCGCTGATCCTTGACGGTCAGGTTGCGTACCGAAAGGAAGACCTCGCCGGGCTTGGAATCGCCCTTGTCCACATGCAGCAGCACGCGGCGACCGACCATCAGTTCGGCCAGTTCCTCGACCGTCGTTTCGGACGTCGTGCGGGTGGCGACGATCTCGCCGCGGCGCATAACCGACACCGTGTCGGTGATCGCCATGATTTCGCGCAGCTTGTGGGTGATGAGAATGACCGTCTTGCCCTGGTCGCGCAGCACGCGCAGGATCTTGAACAGGTGGTCGGCTTCGGCGGGGGTGAGCACGCCGGTCGGCTCGTCGAGGATCAGGATTTCGGCGCCGCGATACATGGCTTTGAGGATCTCGACTCGCTGCTGCAGCCCGACGGGGAGTTCCTCGACCACGGCATCGGGGTCGACCTCGAGTTCATAGTCGTCTTCGAGCTTCTTCAAGGCGTCGCGCGCCGCATCCGTGCCCTTGCCGAGCAGCGGGCCGCCCTCGGCGCCGAGCATCAGGTTTTCCAGCACGGTGAAATTCTCGACCAGCATGAAGTGCTGATGCACCATGCCGATACCGGCGGCGATCGCCGACTGGCTGTCACGGATGGCGACCGGCTTGCCGTCGATGTGGATCTCGCCGCTGTCGGCATGGTAAAAGCCGTAGAGGATCGACATCAGCGTCGACTTGCCGGCCCCGTTTTCGCCGATAATGCCGTGGATCGAGCCCTTGGCGACCGTGAGATTGATGTTCTTGTTGGCGTGCACCGCACCGAACTTCTTGTCGATGCCGATCAGTTCGATCGCCGGCGCCTGGCTCTTTTCGTTCATTCCGGTCCCCCAGACATAAAAAGGGCGCAAGGCGGATTGAGCAACCGCCTTGCGCCCGGATCAGATCACTTCGGGCAGGAATTGTCCGACATGTAATCGTGGACCTTGATGGTGCCGGCAATGATGTCGGCCTTGGCCTTTTCGACGGCTGCCTTCATATCGTCGGTGACGAGCTTGGCATTGTGCTCGTCGAGCGCATAGGCGACGCCGTCTTCCTTGACGCCGAGCGCCTGGACGCCGGCGGTGAACTTGTCACCCTTGGAGTCGGCATAGGCGTTGTAGACGGCGAGGTCGACGCGCTTGACCATGGAGGTCAGGACCGAACCCGGATGCAGGTGGTTCTGGTTCGAGTCGACGCCGATCGACAGCTTGCCATTGTCGGCCGCGGTCTGCAGAACGCCAAGGCCGGTTGCGCCGGCTGCCGCATAGATCACGTCGGCGCCCTGGTCGATCTGGTTCTTGGTGAGTTCGCCGCCGCGAACCGGGTCGTTCCAGGCAGCGCCGGTGGTGCCGGTCATGTTCTGGAACACCTCGATGTCGGCATTGGCCGCGCGCGCGCCCTGTTCGTAGCCGCAGGCGAACTTGCGGATCAGCGGAATGTCCATGCCGCCGACGAAGCCGACCTTGCCGGTCTTCGACGCCATGCCGGCGAGCACGCCGACGAGGTAGGAGCCTTCCTCTTCCTTGTAGACGACCGAACGGACGTTCGGCAGGTCGACCACCGAATCGACGATGACGAACTGGGTGTCGGGGAATTCGGCCGCGACCTTCTCGACCGCCGAGGTCCAGGCGAAGGACACGGCGACGACCGGGTTATAGCCCCGCGAGGCGAAGTTGCGGATCGCCTGTTCGCCCTGGGTGTCGCCGGTCGGTTCGAAGTCGCGATATTCGGTGCCCGTCTCGGCCTTGAACTTCTCGGCTCCGGCATAGGCTGCTTCGTTGAACGACTTGTCGAACTTGCCGCCCGTGCCGTAGACGAGTGCCGGCTTGACGTCCGCGGCGAGCGCCGTTGCCGACATTGCGGCCAAGGCAAAGAGACTCAAAAGGGTTTTCTTCATTGTGCAGCCCTGTTGTTGCTATTGATCTTGCTGGGTCCTCCCGCAAGCGCTTTGACGCGCCAGTCTGCGGAACCACCGACCCCTTTTCCAAGGGCCTGGCTGGTTTCATCCTTGCATGGCTCTTGGAAAAATTCACCCGATTTTTTTCAACTGGTAAAGAAACATTCGGCGCCTGCCCGCCTCAACACAGGACGCCGAAAATTCAGCCAGATCAAGGGGCTCGCTGCCGCCGGAACGAGCAGCGGGCGGCTCATGAGGCGACCGGCAGCGGGCAGGTCACGCCAATGCCGCGAAGGCTGCAATAACCGTCGGGGTTCTTCGCCAGATATTGCTGGTGATAGTCCTCGGCATAATAGAACGGTCCGGCGGGGGCGATCTGCGTCGTCACCGTCTGCTTGCGGCCCGCTGCGATCATCGCCTCCTGGAAGGCATCGCGAACCTTGAGCGCGGTGTCGATGTCATCGACGCTTTCGGCATAGATGGCCGAACGGTAGGTCGTGCCGATGTCATTGCCCTGGCGCATGCCCTGGGTCGGATCATGCGCCTCGAAGAAGATTTTCAGCAGCGCCTCGAGCGGCACCACCTGCGGATCGTAGACGACCTTGACCACCTCCGCATGACCGGTGAGCCCCGTCACGGTCTCCTGGTAGGTGGGATTGGGCGTGAACCCGCCCTGGTAGCCGACCGCCGTGACGTACACGCCGGGCGTCTTCCACAGCAGCCGCTCGGCGCCCCAGAAACAGCCCATGCCGAGATAGACCGTCCTCGACCCTTCCGGATAAGGTCCCTTCAACGGGCGCCCGGAGACGAAATGCGTCTCGGCGGTCGCGAGCGGCTCCGGGCGGCCGGGAAGCGCGGTCTCGGCGGTCGGCATGGTCATCTTCTTGTTGAACATATCGATCAGGAACATCAGGACTCCTAACGGGCACGGACCGGCCGCGCGGACGGGGCGGCACTAGGATCAGGCGGCGAAACGCCCGGCCGGCGACGGCTTCTTGTAGCCCACCATCCACAAGAGCAGCGCCAGACCGAGAAGCACCGCAAATGCGGGTTGCGGCAGGAACCAGGCATCGACCATGCGCCAGGCCGACGCGCCGATCTTCGTTTCGACGAAAGCGCGAAAACCGACCAGGGAGGCGGGGGCGATTTCCACCCAGGCCAATCGGAGCGGCGTGACGACGAATTGCGACGCCGACACCGAGGCGATCGAATCCATGGTGGCGGCAATCACCGCGACACACAAGGCCCCGAAACTCGCCAGACGAAATATGAAACGCACAGAACCAGTCCCCCATGCAGCCACACCACGCGACCACGGCACCTGCCACCTGCATGCACCGCCTTCGGGGCGAAGGCCAGCCAATAGATAGGCTTTTGTCCGGGCAAGTCAAAAAACCGTCAGATTTCGGTTGATCGCCGGGAAATCCTCGTTATATATCGCGCCCGACCGGCCGCTTCGCATGACGAGGGTGCCGGCTCCTACGGACAGGTGGCCGAGTGGTTTAAGGCGCACGCCTGGAACGCGTGTGTACGTGAAAGCGTACCGAGGGTTCGAATCCCTCTCTGTCCGCCATTCCATCTTCCTCAATATATGTAGCGATATGTAGCGGCCGGTTTCGCACGGTCGATCGTATCGACCGAACGGCTGCCAAGGCGGGCGGGTCTTAATCGAGACGAAACACCGCCGGCTCGCCGCCACGTCCTCGTTTTCCTATGGCGCGGCGCACGGGTTTCCTGCAGGCGTCGCATCAGAATCCTGGCGTGGCCGAGCGGATCGGCCGCAAAGACAGGAAAACCCGGCGGTTTCCCGCCGGGTTTCCTGGTCGCGACAGATTGTGTCCTTGCCGTCAGCCGCCGAAGCCGAAGCCGACCGGCATGTCGTCGAGAGTGATGCCGAAGGTCTCGAGGCTCTTCAGGATCCAGGTCTGGTTGTTGCCGATGCGGCGATTGTATTCGGCCCAGGCAGAGACGAAGCTCTTGAAGGTCTCGTCAGCGCCATAGTTGAGGGCGATGACCGAGGGCGTGGAGAGAACCGGCGTCGGGACCTTCACGGCGCCGATGGTCGGTGCCTTCTTGGCAATGACCAGGCCGTTCAGCATGGTGTTGACCAGCGCGTCGGCCTTACCGGTGGTCACTGCGACGATCGCTTCGTCACGGGTCTTGAAGCGCAGGATATTGGCCTTGGGCAGATATTGCTGGGTGATCAGGTCCTGGGCGGAGCCGAGGTCGACGGCGAAGGTGTATTTCGGGTCGTTGAGTTCGGTCCAGGTCTTGCCGGCAATCTCCTCCTTGGCGGAGACCAGCACGAAGCTGTTGTAGTAGGTCGGGTCGGAGAAGGAGACCGACATGGCGCGGACCGGCGTCGCGGTCACGGCAAAGGCCATGTCCACCTTGCCGCTCTGCACGTCGAGAATGGCGTTGGCCCAGCTGGATTCGACCACTTCGAGCTTGACGTCCAGGGTCTTGGCGATGTCGTTGGCCATGTCGAGCACGAAGCCCTGCCATTCGCCGGTGCGGGGATCCTTGTTGAAGTAGGGCGTCTCGTTGAGGATCGCCGGAATGCGAAGCACGCCGCGGGCGCGGATGTCTTCGATGGTTCCGGCCGAAGCCGCCGTGCCGGCCAGCAGCGACAGCGCGATTGCGGCTGCGCCACAGATCTTTGAAAGCAATTTCATGGTCTGGTTCTCCATTGTTCCCCGGAATCTCGTTGATGTCCGTCTCCCCGCGCCCGTGCTTGAGGCTCGCGGGCTGACCGGCCGGAAATCAGCCTATCCGCGAATCGACCGGGAACAATGCTAGAGAGTCCGAGCCACTTATCGGCTTTTTTATATGTCGTGGTCAGACCGGCGGCAGGGAGAGTTCGCTGCTGCGCGGCGGATCGAGCACCGGGCCAACCAGTTCGCGGCGGCAGTCCTCGAACAGTTGCTGCACCATCGGATGCTTCTGCAGGAAGCCGGCATTGCCGAAATAGACCCGCACTTCCGGCAGGTTGGTGAGCTTTGTGCTGCGGATCGACACGTCTTCCGGACCGACGCACCAGGAGGGGATGATCGAGAAGCCGAGACCTTCCTCGACGCAGCGCTTCACACTGGAACTGCCGGAGGTGGAGACGGCCGGCTGGACAATCGCCCCGTCGCGGCCGAGGAAGTCGACGGCCAGGTTACGCAGTGTCTGGCCGGGCTCGTAGGTAATGAAGGGCCGGCCCTCGGCCCAGCGGGGAATGTCCTGTTGCGCAGGCGGTTCGCCCCAGGCCTCGGGATAGACGAGGCTCAGCCGGTAGCTGCCGAGCAGGCGCTGCGGAACGACCGGATCGCCGAAATAGCGTTCCGAAATGCAGACGTCGAGACTGCCGTTCTTGACGAGTTCGGCGAGCACCGTGTCGCGCTCGTAGACGGCGAATTCCATCTCCGGAAAGGCTTCGCGGAACCGCGAGAGAACCCTCGGGAACAGATAGAAGAAGATCGCCTGGGGCATGCCGACGCGCAGCGACGAGCGCTGGTTCTCGATCAGCTTGGTCAGCCGCTCCAGCATGATGTCGAGTTCGGGATGAAGCAGGCTGTAGAGCGCCCGTCCACGCGGGGTGAGCGAAATGCGCTTGGCGCCCTGCTCGGAATCGATCAGCTTTCCCTGCAGGATCTGCTCCAGCCGCCGCACATGATTGGCGGCCGACTGGTAGCTCAGGTTCAGATCGCGCGCCGCACCGGAAAACGAACCGTGCCGCGCCACCTGGTAGAAAGTCTGGATGAGTGTGAGGCTGATCTTGGCCATGGAGCGGGTCCCCCTCCTTCTCTGTTAAGGGGTCGGGACTTTGTAGCGGATACAAATTTCGTGAACAAGCAAGGCCGTCATCTTGTATCGACGGTCAAGCCCTACCGCCGCCAATATTGGTCGACAACCAACAAGGCCGGCCAAGAACCCATGCAATCCCGCCCCCCGTCCAGTGCGATCGTCATCGGCTCCGGCATCGTCGGAGCCGCTACGGCCTATTTCCTGGCCAGGCGTGGCATCGCCGTCCGGCTCATCGATGCCTCGGCTCCGGCGGCAGAAGCGACGGGGGCCGCAGACGGCGCCGTGTCCGTTGCCAGCAAGCGACCGGGACCGATGATGGCCGCGGCGCTCAAGGGTGTCGCACTCTATGGCGAACTCGCCGACGCGGGATTGCTCGCCGGCGCCTTCAAGCGCCGCTCGACCTTCATCGTTGCGGCATCGGACGAGGAATGCGCCGTGCTCGAGGCCCATTCGGCCGCTCTCGCCAGCGCAGGCGTCAGGGTCGAGACGCTGTCCGGAACCGATTTGCGCCAAGACTTCCCGGCTCTCTCGCCGCAGGCGAAGATGGCGGTCGAGGTGCATGGCGAGGGCCATGCGATCGGCTACCAGATCGTCCATCGGCTGCTGACGGCTTCCGGTATCGTGGTCGAGCGCGATATGCGGGTCGAGGGATTTCAGCTCGAGGACGGCGGCAGGCGCATTGCGGGGATAACGACGAACCGCGGCTCGCTCACCGCCGACGTGGTGGTGATCGCCGCAGGCAATGGCTCGGCGGAGCTCCTCGGGTTCTCCGGCATACTCACCCCGCGCAAGGGCCAATTGCTGGTTACGGAACGGGCACCCGAGCTTAACGCCGCCATGCGTGGCGCGATCATGTCGGGTCGCTACCTGCTCAGCAAGGGCAGCCAGAAGGCCGGCCATGCGCCGCCGCCGCGCGGGCTGGGGCTGGTGATCGACCCGCTCGTTACCGGCCAGTTCCTGATCGGCGGCACGCGCGAGGATTTCGGCAAGCGGGAAACCAACGACATCGACGCGGTCTCACGCATTCTCACCGATGCCGTGGCGCTTGTTCCGGGCCTTGCGGGCGTCAGGCTTCTCAGGAGTTTTGCCGGCGTGCGCACCGCCGTCGTCGACGGCCTGCCGCTCGTCGGCAGAATTCCCGGCCTGGAGAACGGATATGTGGCGACCGGCTTCGAGGGCGACGGCATCTGTCTCGGCCCGGTCACCGGCAAGTCGATCGTCCAACTGATCTGCGGAGAGGAACCGGACATCGATCTTTCGTCCTTCGATCCGTCCCGGTTCGCCGGCCAGGGAGAGGCCGCATGACCGGGCAGAGTTTCGACTGGATGGGGCGGAGAATTCCCTTCCGCACCGGAGAAAGCCTTGCGGCAGCGCTGGAGGCCGCCGGCATCCTGACCTTCGGCCCCGACACGCTCGGCCAGGAGACGCGCTATTTCTGCGGCATCGGCGCCTGCCAGTGCTGCCTGCTGCGGGTCGACGGGGTGGTCCGGGAAGCGTGCATCACACCGGCCAGGGCGGGCATGCAGGTGGAAGCGCTGGAGAGACGCCATGATTGAGCCCGATGTCATCATCATCGGCGGCGGTCCGGCCGGGATTGCGGCTGCGACCGAAGTTGCTCGTTCCGGCTACACGGTCGAACTCGTCGAACAACGCGAGAGCCTGGGTGGCGCGATCCATCGCCAGCCGATCGAAGGCGTTCAGCCGATCCACCAGGCGGCCGGCCCCAAGGCCCGCTGGCAGGCGCTGGCGAACGCCTTTTCGGCCGCACGCATCCCGGTGCGCCATGCTTCGATTTTCCTCGGCGTCGACGGCGACGGGCGGGTTCTGATCGAGAACCGGCAGACCGGCCGGGTCGAACAATTGGCCCCCAAGGCTGTCATTCTCGCGACCGGCGCGGTCGAGAAGGTCCTCCCCCGGCCCGGCTGGCAGATGGCCGGGGTTTCGACCGCTGGCGGACTGCAGGTAATGATGAAGGAAACCGGACGAGCGCCGCAAGGTCGCGTCCTGCTGGCCGGCAGCGGACCGCTTTTAATCGCGGTGGCGGCGCAAATGGCACGGCTCGGCAATCCGCCGGTGGCGATCGTCGAGGCCGGCGATCCGATGCGGCAGATCGGTCCGGGGATCGCCATGCTCGGGCATGCCGCCCTCCTGCGCGAAGCGGCCGGCTATCTCTCGCAGATCTATCTGCGCCGCGTGCCATGGATGCGCGGCACGCAGCTCGTGACGATCGCGCGGAACGGCGAGAGCCTTCAGGCCGTATTGCGGCGGCGCGACGGCAGCGAGCGGCAGATCACGGTCGACCGCATCGGCCTGCATGACGGGATCCGGCCCAACGATTTCGGCCTGCCGAACGAGGCGACGGAACCGACATCGAGGCCCCTGATAGTGAGGGCCGGGGATTGCCGCGAGGCGCTCGGCGCCTTTGCCGCCGAGGCGGACGGACGGCGGGCAGGCCGCGCGGTCGCCGACCTCCTGTCGGGGAAGCACGACCGCGCCGGGCTTGACCATGTAGTCGAGCGCGCCCGCATGGCGCAGGCGACGCTGGCGGAGCTCTTTACTCCGGTCCACGGGCCACAGCTGCTTCGGTCCCTGCCGGACGACACCATTCTCTGCCGCTGCGAAGGCAAGACGGTCGGCGACCTGCGCCAACTCTGCGACCGGGCGGACCGGCTGACGGGCCGAGAAGTCAAGCACAATGGCCGTTTTGCCATGGGCGCCTGCCAGGGCCGGTTCTGCGCCGCCAATACCGCGGCGCTGATGGCCGAGATCAATCCGGGCGGCCCCGCGCCGTCGACCGAGGACCTGACCGGCCGCCGCTGGCCGGTGCGTCCCATATCCATCGCGGCGCTGACCGGCGCCATCCCCCCGAACACCGAAAACGAATGACGAGGTTTACCGACATGACGCAAGCCCAGCGCCTGGCGCCCGAGACCACCAATGCGATCCTGGTCCGCAATCCCTTCGACGGCCAGCCGGTCGGCGAAGTGGCGGCCAGCTCTTCGGCCGAAATCAACGCCGCCGTGCTGCGCGCCAAGGCCGCCCAGTGGGAGTTCCGCGGCTCGACCCCGGCGGTGCGCCGCGCCATGCTGAACGCGCTCGCAGCCGAAATCGCCGGGGATGCGGAGAATCTCGCCCGCATCATCTCGAACGAGATGGGCAAGACCATTCGCGAGGCGCGCAACGAGGTGCGCCGGGCGCAGAATACGCTGAAGCTTTCGGGCGATGCGGCGACCTTCCTGGACGGCGAGGCGCTGCACTGCGCGATCGTCGAAGGCGGCGCGGACCGGCTGGCGACGATCACCTACGAGCCGGTTGGCGTCGTCGGGGCGATCACGCCCTTCAACTACCCGCTCAACCTGCTCTGCCACAAGCTGGGCCCGGCGATCGCCGCCGGCAATGCCGTGGTCGCCAAGCCGTCTCCCAAGGCACCGCTGGCCGCCGCGCGGTTGCGCGAACTGGCGCTGAAGGCCGGCTGGCCGGCCGACCTGTTCCAGATCGTTCATGGCGCGGCGGAGGCTGCCCTGTCGCTGGCCCGCTCGCCAATCGATCTTCTGTCGTTTACCGGCGGGCCGGGTGCCGGCCTTGCGCTGAAGAATGCCAGCGGGCTCATTCGTTGCCTGATGGAACTCGGCGGCAACGATCCCTTGTTCGTGCTGCCCGACGCCGATCTCGACAAGGCCGTCGCCACCACCATCGGCCATCGCTTCGAGATTGCCGGCCAGAGCTGTGCGGCGGTGAAAAAACTCTACCTGCACCAGGACATCGAGAAGGCCTTCACCGAAAAGCTGCTGGCCGCCGTCGACGCCGTCGAGTTCGGCGATCCGTCGAAGGACGATACCGACATGGGCACGGTCATCGACCTTGACGCGGCCAAGGCCGTGGCCGAACGCGTCAGCGCCAGCATCTCCGGCCATGGCGGCACGCTGCTGACCGGCGGCACCCATGACGGCACGGTCTTTGCGCCCACCGTCATCTCGGAGGTGGCCGTCGATGCGCCGGTGATCGCCGACGAGACCTTCGGCCCGATCATCGCCATCCGCAGCTTCACCGACCCGCGCGCCGCGATCGCCGAGGTCAATGCCGGCGCCTATGGCCTGCAGGCCGGCGTCTTCACCAACGACCACGCGCTGATCAAGACCTTCTCCCGCGACCTCGTCGTCGGCGGCGTCATGATCAACGAAGGCCCGGACTTCCGCGCCGAGCACGTGCCCTTCGGCGGCGTCAAGCGCTCCGGGCTCGGCCGTGAGGGTGTCCGCATCGCGCTGCGCGAAATGTCGGAGCCGAAGGTCGTGATCGACTGAGGAGCACTGCCATGCGCATCGCCATCATGGGAGCCTCGGGCCGGGTCGGGACCCGGCTCGTCGAACTCATCCTCGCCAATCCGGGACTGGAACTTGCAGCCGCCCTGGTCTCTCCCGGATCGCGCCTTGTCGGCATGCCGGTCGCCGGCGGCAGCATCGAATACCGCCCGGCCGAGGCGGCGATGAAGAGCCATTGCGACGTGATGATCGATTTCTCGACGCCGGCGGCAAGCCTCGCCTTGCAGGCGGATATCGGCGCAAAGCCGATCCCGATGGTGATCGGTACCACCGGATTCACGCCCGAGGAAGATGCCCGGCTGACCGCGTCCTGCGCCCACCGGCCGATCCTCGTCAGCGCCAACTTTGCCCACGGCTTCGAAGCCTTCCGGCTGGCGGCCCTGGACTTCGCACGGCGCATGCCGGATGCCGAGGCAACCGTCGGCGAAATCTACCATGCCCGCAAGAAGGCGGAACCGTCCGGCACCTCTCGCCTTCTGGCGCGCCAGCTGTTCGAGGCGCGCAGCCGCGCCATGGGCTTTGCCGCCCCCGAACCGTCGATCACCGTCCACCGCGAGGGCGACACGGTCGGCGTGAACGAGGTTCGCTTCGATTTGGGCTCGGCCGAGGCCAGCTTCACCTACCGGGTTCATACACTCGCAGCCTATGCGGAAGGTGCACTTGCTGCCGCCCGATGGCTGGTTTCCACACCGCGTCCCGCCGGCCGCTACAGCCTGGCGGACAGCCTGAACGACTGATGATAATAGAGAGGAACATGACCATGCAGGACCTTCATCAACGCTTCAACGGCGTCTTCACCGCCCTCATCACGCCCTTCAAGGACGGTGCCATCGATACCGCGGCCTATGACGCCCTGGTCGAGCGCCAGATCGAAGCGGGGGTCGCGGGTCTCGTTCCGGTCGGAACGACCGGTGAGGCGGCGACGCTTTCCGACGAAGAGGCCGAGGCCCTGATCGCCCGCACCGTGAAGCTTGCAGCCGGGCGCGTTCTGGTGATGGCGGGTGCGGGCGCCAACGACACGAAAAAGACAATCGACAAGGTCAAGCGGGCCGAGCAGGCCGGCGCCGACGCCGTGCTGATCGTCACACCTTATTACAACAAGCCGACCCAGGCGGGCCTCGTCGCGCATTACGGCGCGGCGGCTGAGGCGACCTCGCTGCCGGTCATGCTCTATTCGGTCCCCGGACGCTGCGGCGTGGAGATTGCGCCGGAGACCTGCGCAGTCCTCATGGAAAAGCATGACAACATCATCGCGATCAAGGAAGCTGGCGGATCGGCCGCCCGCGTCACCCAGTTGCGCGCCGCCTGCGGCGACGGGCTGATCATCCATTCGGGCGATGACGGACTGACCCTGCCCTTCCTGTCGCTCGGGGCCGTCGGCGTCACCAGCGTCGTCGCCAATGTCGCGCCGCGCGAGATGGTGCAACTGGTCGAAGCCTGGAAGACGGGCGATACGGCGCGGGCGCTGACATTGCACGAACTCATTGCCGAACTGACCGACGGCATGTTCATCGAATCCAATCCGGGGCCGGTCAAGGCGGCGCTGGCGCTTTCCAACCTCGCCGGGCCGGAGATGCGCCTGCCGATGGTTCCGGTCTCGCCGGCCAACCGCGAAAGGCTCGCCGGCATTCTCGGCCGCTTCGCCTCCGCCTCGGCCGCCTTCCAAGAAATGCGGTAAGCGGCGGCATCAGCTTTGCATTGTCCGTGGCGAACGGACGTAGGACTATCCACCGTCGGCTCCCGGCTTCGTTCGGCGGCCGACGAAAAGACCAGGGAAACAAGAATGACAAACTGGACTGACGTGCACCGGTGTCCCCGATACGGGCATCATCCGTCTTTCCCGGCGGACAAGACCGCAAGAGGTGGCCGATGAGTTACAACTGGGACTTCCATTCCGTATGGCAATATTGGGACCTCTTTCTCTGGGGTCTGTGGATCACCGTCCTCTACACCTTCGGCTCGATCTTCTTCGGCGTGCTGATCGGTTTCCTCACCTGCGCGGCACGGCTGTCCGGTTGGAAAATCCTGTCCGGCATCGCCCGGGTCTACCAGGAGATCTTCCGCTGCACGCCTCTCCTGGTCCAGCTTCTGTGGTTCTACTATGCGTTTCCCTTGCTGGTCGGGACCTCGATCGACAACCGCATCGCGGCCATGCTGACCCTGTCGCTCTATGTCGGCGCCTTCTATGCGGAAATCTTTCGGGGCGGGATCGTTTCGATCGACAAGGGACAGCGCGAGGCCGCCTCGGCGATCGGCATGAGCCCGTGGCAGTCGATGAGCCGGATCATCCTGCCGCAGGCGATGAAGCGGGTGCTGCCGTCCTTCATCAACCAGTCGGTCATCCAGTTCAAGAACACCTCGCTGGTCTCGGTCATCTCGGTCGCCGATCTCGCCTACATGGCGGCGGTGGTGAACGGCCAGACCTACCGACCGCTGGAATCCTACACGCTCATGGCCGGGCTCTACATTGCCATGCTTTTGCCCCTCACCCAGGCTGCGGACTGGATCGAACGGCGCCTCAGGGTCAGCGATTAACGGAACGGAAGCACGGACATGACACAGAACTCCACACCAAAGGCACCCGTGATCGAAGCTTCCGCTCTGCGCAAGAGCTACGGAACGCTCGAAGTCCTCAAGGGTCTCGATCTCAGCCTCGAGCGCGGTGAAGTCGTCGCGCTGATCGGCCCTTCCGGGTCTGGCAAGTCGACGTTCATCCGCTGCCTCAACATGATGGAAATCCCGACTGGCGGCACGATCCGCTTTCGCCAGAAGGCGGTCGGCGAACGATTTCGCGACAAGGGCGACGAGATCGGCATCGGCACGCTGCGCCGCCATGTCGGCATGGTGTTCCAGCACTTCAATCTCTTCCCGCACAAGACGGTGTTGCAGAACGTGACGGAAGGTCCGATCGTGGTCTGCAAGCGGCCGAAACGCGAGGCGGAAGAACTGGCCATGGACCTGCTCGCCCAGGTGGGACTTGCGGAAAAGCACGCCGCCTATCCGAACCATCTGTCCGGCGGCCAGAAACAGCGCGTGGCGATCGCCCGGGCTCTGGCCATGGAACCCGAGGTGTTGCTGCTCGACGAGGTGACCAGCGCGCTCGATCCGGAGCTGGTCGGCGAGGTTCTCGCCGTCATTCGTGGCCTGGCGGAGAAAGGCATGACGATGGCAATCGTCACCCATGAAATGGCCTTTGCCGCCGACGTCGCAAGCCGTGTCCTGTTCCTCGACCAGGGCGTGATCGCCGAGACCGGCACCGCCGAGGACGTGATCCTCAATCCGCAGAACCCGCGCCTTCAGGGCTTTGTTCAGCGGTTCAAGGGCTGAACATCATCATGGCGAAACTCAAGGTCTGCATATTCGGCGCCGGGGAAATCGGCTCTGCGCTGGCGATGGCCCTGGCGGCGAACGAGGAGTTCGCGGTCCAGGTCATCGATCGATCGGAGGACGCACTCGACCGCCTCCGCGCGATGAACATCAAGGCGACGCTCAGGACCTTCGGCCATAGCGACGAGTTGCAGGGGCTGCTGTCAGGCCAGGACGTCGCGGTGGCGGCCGTGCCGGACGGAGCCGTCAACGCGATCGCTGAGGCGGCGGCGCGGGCAAGGGTTCACTATCTCGACTTTTCCTGTGCCCGGCCGGAGACCCGGGCCATCCTTGCGCCGCTTTCCGAACACCGCGCCGTGTTCAACGGTTGCGGCGTCTCGCCGGGAATGATCGGCAATGTCGCCTGCGGGCTGCTCGACGCCTTCTCGCCGGTCACGGACCTGACCATCCGGGTCGGCGCCATACCGCGCTATCCGACCAACCGACTCGGCTATGGCCAGATCTGGAACGTCGACGGCCTGATCGACGAATATACCCGGCCGAGCGCCGCGATCCGCGACGGCAAGGCGGTCAGCGTGTCGCCGCTCGAGGAATACGGCCATCTGAGCATCGATGGCGTGACCTATGAGGAGTTCGTCACATCCGGCGGTGTGGAGGATTTGTCAATCTTCTCCGAATCGGCGCCGAGGAACGTAACGTTCAAGACCATCCGCTATCCGGGCCACCTCGACTACATGCGCTTCCTGCTCGACGATCTGGGTTTGCGCCACCGGCGCGACATGCTGCGCTCGCTGCTCTACAACGGCTTGCCGGTGATCGAGGACGATGTGCTGCTGCTGGTCGTGACCGCGCGCGGCTATCGCGGCCGCCAGCCGACGGAGCGCACCATCTGCCACCGCTTCTCGCCGAACCGGACCCTCGGACCCTTCAATGCGCTGACCTCGGTGGCGACCGGCTATGCCGCGACACTGCTATCGATGTTGCAGGGTGGAGAGATCCCGGCACAGGGCCTGATCGCGCACCACCGCATCGACACCGGAACCCTGCTTTCGAGGGACTTCCTGCGGCCACTGTTGTCGGCTTGAACACGACGCCCGGCCATTGCCGGGCGGCGCAGTTCTCCGGCTCGCGCCGGTCTCTGGCAAGCGGGCGGGCGAAGCGCTATGAGGGACGTTCAGGAGCATCCCATGTTTAGCCTCGAGCGCACCGAGACATTTTCCCAGGACATCAAGAAGAGCCGGTTCGTCGCCCACGCCGCCCCGGTCATGAGCGAGGACGAGGCCAAGGGCTTCATCGCCGCCGTGAGCGACCCTTCCGCCAATCACAATTGCTGGGCCTGGCGCATAGGCCAAGCTTATCGCTTCAGCGATGACGGGGAACCGAGCGGTACGGCCGGCAAGCCGATGCTGCAGGCGATCGACGGCCAGGCGCTGGATCGCGTCGTGGTCGTTGTCACACGGTGGTTCGGCGGCATCCTGCTCGGAAGTGGCGGGCTGATGCGCGCCTATGGCGGCACGGCGGCGGCCTGCCTGAGAGCGGCGGCAAAGACAGAGATCATTCCGCGGATCGAGGGTGAGATCGTCGCCGGCTTTTCCGACCTTGCGGTGCTGAAGGCCCGTCTCGGCGCCCTACCCGATCTCATCGTCGTGAACGAGGAATTCACCGCAAGCGGCGCGATCCTGACTGTTGCCCTGCCGGAAGCGGCGGCCGCTCAGGCGAACCGCCTGGTGACCGACCTCACCAGCGGACGGGCATTCGTCCGCTTCGGCGACGGCTGAACCCGCGTCGTGTCACGCCCGTATCAGTGGATGGTGTCCGGCGATTCGTCGCGGAGCAGATGCAGCGCATCGGTGAGGGCCGCGACCAGAATGTCGGTCAGTTCGTCGCCCTTGTTCTCGACCAGCATGGCCTGGATTGCCGCATCCTGCTGTTCGAAAAAGTGATCCGGTTCATTGGTCATTCTATCAGTCCCCTCATGGTGCCGATTCAGTCTGCATCGTTCGGGACTGTTTAACGCCGGCTGGCTTGCGCCGGGCTGTCACGCCCGGCTCGCCCCATGCCAGCAACGGCATCACGCCGTTTGGGGTTCCCCATTCCCTCCGCTTCCGGCGACGATCGCGCCGAATTTGGAGAAGAATTCGCCGGCGAGCTTCTTCGAGGTCGAATCGATCAGGCGGCTACCCAGCTGAGCGATCTTGCCGCCGACCTCGGCCTTCACCGTGTAGGTGAGGATCGTCGCATCCGGTCCGTCGGCTTCAAGCGAAACATCGGCGCCGCCCTTGGCAAAACCCGCCAGGCCGCCCTTGCCTTCGCCGGCTATCGTATAGGAATGCGGCGGATTAAGGTTCTGCAGCTCGACCGCGCCCTCGAACTTCGCCTTGATCGGCCCTATCTTGAGGACCACCTTGGCGGTCATGGCGGTGTCGGAGGTCTTGTCCAGGCTCTCGCAGCCGGGGATAGCCTGGCGCAGGATCTCCGGGTCGTTCAAGGCCTGCCAGACCGTCTCGACCGGCGCCTCGATGCGTTCGCTGCCATTCATGTCCATGTCGGTGCTCCTCCCGTTCCGCGACCGTCCAGTGTGTTTGCGCCCCTCCCCGGGCACACGCTTGATGCGGAAGCTTACAGGGCAAGGAGTGGATGGCAAGCGCTGCGGGCAGGATGTTTCGGCTTCAGACGAGGACGGCTTGCTCGACGCGGTCCTCTGTGCCGAAGAATTGCATGTAGCGTTCGACCTCGGCCGGATCGCCGGTCGCCTTCTTCGGATTGTCGGAGAGCTTGACCGCCGGACGGCCGTTGACCTCGCTGACCTTGCAGACCAGCGAAATCGGCTTCAGCCCCTCGATCTCGCGCGGCGCGCAGCCGGCGAAATCATTCGTCAGATTGGTGCCCCAGCCGAAGCTCATGCGCACCCGGCCCTCGAAATGACGATAGGTATCGATGATCGCGTCGACGTCGAGACCGTCGGAGAAGATCAGCAGTTTCTGGCGCGGGTCGCGTCCCATCTTCTGCCACCAGTCGATGATCTTCTCGCCGCCTTCGATCGGCGGGGCGCTGTCGGGGCGGAAGCCGGTCCAGTCGGCGACCCATTCCGGGGCGTTGCGCAGGAAGGCGGCCGTGCCGTAGGTGTCGGGCAGAACGATCAGCAGATTGCCGCCGTAAAGCCGGTTCCAGTCGCGCATCACGTCATAGTTGGAGGAGAGCAGCTCCGCGTCAGTCCGGGCGAGCGCGGCCCTGACCATCGGCAGCTCATGGGCATTGGTCCCGACCGCCTCGAGGTCGGAGTCCATGGCGAGCAGAACGTTGCTGGTGCCGGTGAAGGCCGGGCCGATCCCTTCCTTCAGCGCCTCGACACACCAGCGCTGCCAGAGGAAGCTATGGCGACGGCGGGTGCCGAAATCCGAGATCCTGAGGCCCGGAAGCTCACGCAATCGCTCGACCTTCGCCCACATTTTGGCCTTGGCGCGGGCATAGAGCACGTCGAGGGTGAAAAGGCCCATGTTCTTGGACACGGTCCGCGAGCGCAGCTCGTTGATGATGGCGAGCGCCGGGATCTCCCACATCGTGGTTTCCTTCCACTTGCCGTGGAAGTTCAGGACGTACTGGCCATCCTTCTTCGAAAGCTCGTATTCAGGCAGCTGGAAGGCGGCCAGCCAGGCAAGGAATTCCGGCTCGAAGATCTGCTTGGTGCCGTAGAAGGTGTTGCCGGCGAGCCAGATCGCTTCCTTCTTGGTGAGGCGCAGCGTGCGGGCATAGTCGAGTTGGGCGCGCAATTCACCCTCGTCGATCTCGTCGGCGAGCCGCACCGTCTTTGTCCGGTTGATCAGGGTAAAGGTCGCATCGACGTCCGGATATAGCTTCCAGATCATTTGCAGCATCAGAAGCTTGTAGAAGTCCGTATCGATCAGGCTGCGGATGATCGGATCGAGCTTCCAGCTGTGATTGAAGACTCTGGTCGCGATGTCGGTCTTGGTCATCGAGTGACTGTCCTGCAAGTCGCGGCCGGTTCAGACCGCAGCAATCGGCCGGGATTTGCCCCGGCCGTTTCAGAGGTCAGTTATCCGGAATCCGTCCGGCAAAGTCCATAGCAGGGATCAGGGACGGGCCGGCGTGTTCTCAGCCGGCGAAGGCGCCTGTTCCTGCACCGGCTGGTTCGACGGGTTCTCCGGCGCGATCGCGTTACCCCACCACTCGGCGGGTATCCAGACGAGCATCGCAAGAACGATACCGGCGAGCAGGACGATCAGGACCGGACGTCCGCGAAACCCCTGGCGGGCCTCCGTCGGCGTGACGGTTTCTGGCCGCAAGCCCCGCGTGCGGCGATCGGTGGTGTCGGGCAGATCAGTTCGGCTGGTCATGGATCTCTCCGTGTCGTGCTGAAAATGCGCGGCATGGCTGTGCCGCAGTCTCAGGGCAAACGGAGGGACAGACTTATTGTTCCGAAGAGACGCGACAAGACCGTGTCAATAGCCGGACGAGCGGTCGACGACGTATTCCAGCGGCTCGCCCTTTTCGAACCGGTCGATCTGGCGTTCGACGTGGCGGAACAGTGCGCCGACATCGGAGGCGGCGGCGGCATGCGGCGTGATGACCACATTTGCCAGATCCCAGAGCGGGCTCTCCGGCGAAAGCGGCTCCTTCTCGAAGACGTCGAGCGACGCGGCACCCAATACACCCGTTTCAAGCGCGGTGACGACGTCCGCCTCGACCTGGCTTCCGCCGCGGCCAGCATTGATGAATACCGGTTTGCCGAGAGCGCCGCCCTGGCGCAGCATGGCAAACAGCGATGCGTTGTAGAGCCCACGCGTGTCCGGCGTCAGCGGCAGGAGGCCGACGAGAATATCGGTGCGAGCAAGAAAGGCGCCGAGGCCGGCGGCATCGAAGGTCTCGACGCCGTCGATCTGCTTTTGGCGCCGTGACCAGCCGATGACGTCAAAGCCCATGACCTTCAGCTTGCGCACCGCGTCCTGCCCCAGCACGCCTAATCCCATGACGCCGACGGTGACGTCGCGAGCTTCCGGCTGGGGAGAGATCTCGTGCCAGACACGGTCGCGCTGCTGGCGAGCATACGGAAGTGCTGCGCGCAAATGGGTCAGGCACTGCAGCACCACCCATTCGCTCATCCGGTCGGTCAGGCTGCGGTCGACGAAGCGTATGACGGGCAGGTCCGGAAGCTCGTAAGCCGAGAGAATATGGTCGACACCCGCGCCGCCGGAGAAGATGGCCTTCAAGTCCCGTGCGCGTTCGAACAATGCCGGGTCTGGCTTCCAGACAACGGCATAGGGCACGCCGGAAAGATCCCGGCCGGCATTGGCCGGATCGCCCATGTCGATCACTTCGCGGCCGGGAAAGGCTCCCTTCAGCGCCTCGACGACGCCGCTGCGGGCAAATTTGAGGTCGATGACGACGGCATTCTGGTGGTGCATGAAAGGCGGTCCGTTTACTGGCTGACGCCGCCGATTTCGACGGCTTCGAGGTTGAAGGCGGCGGCCATCAGGGCGCGGGTGTAATCGGCCTTCGGCGCCTGGAAGATCTCCGTCGCCGGCCCTTGCTCCACCACCTTGCCGGAACGCATGACGATCACCTCGTTGGCGAGCGCTTTCACCACGCGCAGGTCGTGGCTGATGAACAGATAGGCAAGATCGTGCTTCTTCTGAAGGTCGCGCAGCAGGTCGACCACCTGGGCCTGGACCGTCATGTCGAGCGCCGAGGTCGGCTCGTCAAGCATGACGAAGCGGGGCTTCAGCACCATGGCGCGGGCAATGGCGATACGCTGGCGCTGGCCGCCGGAGAACTCGTGCGGATAACGCCAGCGGGTCGCCGTATCGAGGCCGACCTCGTCGAGCGCCCAGCAGACGCGGGCATCGCGCTCGGCGGCAGTGAGCTTCCGCTCATGCACCTTCAGGCCTTCTGCGATGATCTCGCCGACCGACATGCGGGGGCTGAGCGAGCCGAAGGGATCCTGAAAGACGATTTGCAGCCGGTCGCGCAGCGGACGCATCTCGGCGAAGGAATAGCCATCAATGTCCTGGCCGATGAAGCTGATGCGCCCCTTGGACGAGATCAGCCTGGCGAGCGCCAGGCCGAGCGTGGTCTTGCCCGAGCCGGATTCGCCGACGACGCCCAGCGTCTGGCCGGCGCGCAGCACCATGTCCACCCCGTCGACGGCCTTCACGTGATCGACGACCTTGCGCAGGAAGCCGGCCTTGATCGGGAACCAGACGCGAATGTCGTCCCCTTGCATCACGACCGGTTTGGTCTCGTCGAGCCTGGGCGGTTCGCCGCGGGGCTCGGAGGCGAGCAGCTTCTTCGTGTAGTCGTGTTGCGGGTTGGTGAAGATGTCCTCGACCGGGCCGCTTTCTACGATCTTGCCCTTGGTCATGACGCAGACCTTGTCGGCGAACTTGCGCACGATGCCGAGGTCGTGGGTGATGAACAGCATGGACATGCCGTGATCGGCCTTGAGCTGGCGCAGGAGATCGAGGATCTGGGCCTGGACGGTGACGTCCAGCGCTGTGGTCGGTTCGTCGGCGACCAAGAGCTTCGGCCGATTGGCGAGTGCCATGGCGATCATCACGCGCTGGCGCTGACCGCCCGAGAGTTCATGCGGATAGGCGGAAAGACGCTTCTCCGGGTCGCGGATACCGACCTGGCGCAGCAGTTCCAGCGTGCGGTCGCGCGCTGTCTCGCCGGCGATCGCCTGGTGCAGCGCCAGGATTTCGCCGATCTGCTTTTCGATGTTGTGGAGCGGATTGAGCGAGGTCATCGGCTCCTGGAAGATCATCGTGATGTCGTTGCCACGCACCGCGCGCAACTCCTGCTCCGAGGCCGTCATCAGGTCGCGGCCCTCGAACAGGATTTCCCCGGACGGATGGCTGGCCGCCGGATAGGGCAGGAGCTTCAGGATCGAGGCGGCCGAGACCGATTTGCCCGAACCGGATTCGCCGACCAGCGCCACGACCTCGCCCGGCGCAATGTCGAAGGACACGCGATCGACGGCAAGTGTTTCCGCATTCCCTTGATGGAAGGCGACCGAGAGATCGCGGACGGAGAGAAGGGGAGCGGTCATGATGAGAGGCTTTCCAGCAGGAATTTGAGCGTCGGCTCGTCAGGGCGCATGACTGTGACGGAGATCGGCGGACGAGTTCCGAACAGGGAATGGTCGGCAATCATGAGGTCACCAATGCCCTGATCCGCGCTCAGGAAGGCCTCGCAACGATGTCGACCGGCACTTGCCAGATGTATTGCGCCGGGCAGCTTCAACTTGCTGTAACGCGCCCGAACCAGGGCAGCCAGGTCCATAACTTCATCCGAAACAGGGACAATGCTCAGCCATTCGAGCCCTTGTGACAGGGCATAGTAGGTCCGGGCAAGGTCGAGCTTTCCGTCGCGGTAGGGCTTCACGAGCAGTTCCGAAACGGTGAGAGCGCTCGTCACGAAAGACATTCCCGAGCGAGCACCTTGTGCCAACAACTGCTCCAAGTGAGGTCGCTGAGACCCTTCGCCCTCGTTCAGTTCGATCAGGATGTTGGTGTCGAGATAAAGCCGACTGACTGAACGCATCATCAGTCCCATTCGTCCCGCAATTCACGAATACGGGATGCGGCCTCATCCATCGAGACCCGCTCTGGATGCTGCTCGCGATAGCGGCGGATCATCTCCAGGGTTTCCTCGATGGTCAGCGGCTTCTTGCGCGCCGAACCCGGCAGCGCCAGCGGATCGGACGCCGGCTCGTTCTCGACCTCGATCACGACGCGTACCGTGGCCTGATCCTCCAGGCCTTGACGCAGGTCGGCAGGCAGGTTCTCGACCGGGTAATGATCGCGCACGATCTTGTTCATGACAGTCGCCTCATCGAAACGGATGGCGGCATGGTGCCACAAAAGCACGCGAAAGACGAACCGCATCTCATCGGAATGTCTTTCTCGGGTCAAACGCATCGCGCACCGCCTCGCCGACGAAGATCAGCAGCGACAGCATCATCGACATGGTGAAGAAGGCGGTGAGGCCGAGCCAGGGCGCCTGGAGGTTGCGCTTGCCTTGAGCAATCAGTTCGCCGAGCGAAGGCGAGCCGGGCGGCATGCCGAAACCGAGGAAATCGAGCGAGGTGAGCGTGGTGATCGAGCCCGACAGGATGAAGGGCAGGAAGGTGAGCGTCGCCACCATGGCATTCGGCAACAGGTGACGGAACATGATGGTCCAGCTGCCGACGCCGAGCGCCCGGGCGGCATTCACATATTCGAAGTTTCGCGCCCGCAGGAACTCGGCGCGCACGATGCCGACGAAGCTGACCCAGGAAAACAGCAGCATGATACCGAGAAGCACGAAGAAGCCGGGCGGCAGGATCGCGGCGATGATGAGCAGGATGTAGAGAACCGGCATGGACGACCAGATCTCGATGAAGCGCTGCATCAAAAGGTCGGTCCAGCCGCCGAAATAGCCCTGGATCGCGCCGGCGGTGACGCCGACGATCGCCGAGCAGAGGGTCAGGATCAAGCCGAACAGGACCGAGATACGGAAGCCGTAGATCATCCGGGCGGCCACATCACGGGCCTGGTCGTCGGTGCCGAGCCAGTTGAGATTGCCGATGACGCAGTTCGGATCGGCGTCCTTCAGCGGATAGGCCGAGCAGCGCTCTTCCTTGTCCATCAGCCAGAACGGCGCGGTCGGGGCCGAATGGGGGATTTCCGAATTGACGGTCCGGTAGGAATAGCGGATCGGCGGCCAAAGCATCCAGCCATTGGCATTGATCTCGTCGGTGATGAAGGGCGAGCGATAATCGGTGACCGCCAGGAAACCGCCGAATTTCTCCTCCGGATAGTCGACGGCGACGGGAAACAGAATCTCGCCCTTGTAGGAGGCGATCAGCGGGCGGTCATTTGCGATCAGCTCGGCAAAAAGCGACAGCACGAACAGCACCATGAACAGCCAGAACGACCAGTAGCCGCGCTTGTTGGCCCGGAAGTTCTCCAGACGCCGCCTGTTGGTCGGCGAAAACCACGGTTTCTTGACCGGGCTCACGGCATCGGCGCGGGAGGCATCGAGCGAGGTCATGTCAGACATCCCTCCGCTCGAAATCGATACGCGGGTCGATCCAGGTGTAGATCAGGTCGGAAACCAGGCTGACGACGAGGCCCATGAGCGAGAAGATGTAGAGCGTTGCGAAGACGATCGGATAGTCGCGATTGACGACGGCGAGATAGCCGAGGCGGCCGAGGCCGTCGAGCGAGAAGATGTTCTCGATCAGCAGCGAGCCGGTGAAGAAGGCCGAGATGAAGGCGCCGGGAATGCCGGCGATCACGATCAGCATGGCATTGCGGAAGACGTGGCCATAGAGCACCTGGCGCTCGCCGAGACCCTTGGCGCGGGCCGTCACCACATACTGTTTCTTGATCTCGTCGATGAAGGAGTTTTTGGTGAGCAGGGTGGTGGTGGCGAAGGCGGAAAGCAGCAGGGCCGTCAGCGGCAGGGCGAGGTGCCAGAAGTAGTCGAGGATCTTCTGCCACCAGGAAAGCTCGGCGAAATTGTCGGAGACGAGGCCGCGCAGCGGGAACCAGTCGAAGAAGGAGCCGCCGGCAAAAAGCACGATCAGCAGGATGCCGAACAGGAAGCTCGGCACGGCATAGCCGATGACGATGACGCCGGAGGTCCAGACATCGAAGGGCGAGCCGTCCTCGACCGCCTTCTTGATGCCGAGCGGAATGGAGATCGCATAGGAAATGATCAGGATCCACACGCCGAGGGAGATCGAGACCGGCATTTTCTCGACGATCAGGTCGATGACGCTCGTGTTGCGGAAGAAGCTCTCGCCGAAATCGAAGCGGATATAGTTCCACATCATGTCGAGGAAGCGCGTGAGCGGCGGCTTGTCGAAGCCGAACTGCTTTTCCAGCTTGGCGATCAGTTCCGGATCGAGACCCTGCGCGCCGCGATATTTGGCACTCGTGTCGTCGCCGCCGAACTGCTGGTTCAGCATGTCGCCACCGCCGGACAAGCGCTGATCGGCGCCGTCGCCCTGGCCGCTCAACTGGGCGATCACCTGCTCGACCGGGCCGCCGGGTGCAAACTGGATGACAAGGAAGGAAATCGCCATGATGCCGACAATGGTCGGGATCATCAGCAGCAGACGCCTCAGGATGTAGGCCCCCATCAGGCATTCGCTCCCGTCAGATGCGCGCGCGCTCCAACCATGGTCGTCCTAGCTTCGATCAATCCGCCGATCCCTTCCGGTGACACCGATTCGTTCCTGCCATTCCTAGCCGTTCGAGGCGCGAGCGCAAAGCCCGGCCTTACCGGGCCGCCGATTTCGACCACCAGACGGTGGGAAAGCCGATCGAATAGGTCGGCAATTCGGCCGGATGGTCGAACTTGTCCCAGTAGGCGATGCGGGCGGTGCTTCCATAGTAGAGCGGCACGACATAGTCATGGGCGAGCAGAACGCGATCCAGCGCCCGGGTCGCCACGACGAGTTCGTCGCGCCCCTTGGCGAAGATCACCTTGTCGATCAGCGCGTCGATACCCGGATCGGCGATGCCGGCATAGTTGCGCGAGCCCTGGCGATCCTTTGATACCGAACCCCACAGGTCGCGCTGTTCATTGCCGGGATTGAGCGTCTGGCCCCAGACCACCCAGGTCATGTCGTAGTCGAAGCTTCGGGCCCGGTTGGCATATTGCGCGTCGTCGACCGTGCGCACGCGGGCCTCGATGCCGATCTTGCGCAGGACCTCGCTATAGGGCACCGCGACCACCTCCAGCATGGGATTGGACAGGAGAATCTCGAAGCTGAGCGGCGCGCCGGTTGCGGTATTCACCATGCGACCGCCCTTGATTTCATATCCGGCATCTTTGAGCAGCCCAACCGCCTTGCGCAGGTTGTCGCGTTGCGCCTGCGGCGAGCCCCCGACCGGATTGGAATAGGGCGTGGTGAAAACGTCGGCAGGCACCTTGTCCTTGATCTCGTTGAGGAGTTCCAGCTCACGGCCCTCCGGCAAGCCTCGGGAGGCGAGTTCCGTGCCGAAGAAATAGCTGTCGACCCGCTTATAGGCGCCATAGAAGACGGTGCGGTTCATTTCCTCGAAATCGAGCGCGTAATTGAGCGCTTTACGGACCCGCTGGTCCTTGAAGATGTCGCGCCGCATGTTCGGCACCAGCGCCTGCATGATGCCGGTGGCGCGATAGGGGTTGGGCAGTTCCTCGCGCTTGACCCGGCCGTCCTTTACCGCCGGAAAATCGTAGGATGTCGCCCAGCGTGCCGCCTTGGTCTCCATCCAGTAGTCGAAATTGCCGGAGCGGAAGGCCTCGAACTGGACGTCGAGGTCGCCGAACATAGTGTAACCGATGGTGGCGAAATTGTTCTGGCCGACATTGACGTTGAGATCCTTGCCCCAATAGTCGTCGCGCAATTCGTAACGGATGGTCGCGCCGGCCTTGAAATCGGCGATCCTGTAGGGACCCGAGCCCATGACCGGCTCGAGCGTCGTACGGTTGATGTCGCGCGGCTGGCCGTCGGGACCCGTCCCCTCCCACCAATGCCGGGGCAGGATCTGGAACTGGCCGAGGATCATCGGAAGTTCATGATTGTTCTTCTCGTCGAAGCGGAAGGTGACGTCGCGCTCGCCGGTTTTCTCCACCGCGACCACATGGCGGTAATAGCTCATATAGAGCGGATTGAGTTCCTTCGATTTCTCGAAGCTGAAGATGACGTCTTCCGGCGTGACCGATTTGCCATCCGCCCATTTCGCCTCGGCGCGCAGACGGAAGGTCGCCGACGACACGTCCTGCGGATAGGAGACGCCCTCGGCGAGCAGGCCGTAAGAGGCTGAAATCTCGTCTTCGGCATCCTTCATCAGCGTGTCGAACACCAGGCCAAGACCGGGGGCGGCCTCTCCCTTTTCGAGGATCGGATTGAAGGTGTCGTAGGTGCCGGTGGCGGCGAGCTTGAGGTCGCCGCCCTTGGGCGCCTGCGGATTGACGTAGTCGAAATGCGGAAAATCGACGGGGTACTTGACCTCACCGGAGAGGGCCACGCCGTGGCGCAGCGGTTCGGCGGCGCCTGCCGGCGAACCCATCACCATCGCCAGGAAAGACAGGAGCACCCCTATCCGCACTTTCGCCAACCCCATGCAAATCACCCCTTGTTTCTTATGGATTGTCTAAACAATAAGCCAAACGGCGGCAAAAAACAGACCGGGTGTAGCGAAGACGCGGGCTGCCGTGGGAAAACACGGATTCACCAAAATCTCGTTCCAGAGTAACGTCACGGCAAATCACCCGGACAAGACGGGCGATCCTTGAGGCGGCGGAAGACGGCATGACGATGATGATGATGCGTGAAAGGTTGAAGACCGTGGCGAAGGGCCTGGCGATGACGGCAGGACTCGTCGCGGCGATGACCGGCGGAGCGTCTGCGGAAAGCCGGCCGGCCAAGGAGTTGTTCGGCGGCATGAAACTGCCGGCGCGCGCGGCACCGGCCGCTTACGGCTCCTATGCCAAGGGCTGCATCGCCGGTGCGGTCGCCATTCCGGTGGACGGACCCAACTGGCAGGCCATGCGCCTTTCGCGCAATCGGCGCTGGGGTCATCCGCAGATGATCTCGCTGCTCGAGCGGCTGTCGAAGGATGCGCCAAGCGTGGGCTGGCCGGGCATCCTGATCGGCGACGTGTCGCAGCCACGTGGCGGTCCGATGCTCTCCGGCCACGCCTCGCACCAGATCGGCCTCGACGCCGATATCTGGCTGACGCCGATGCCGGACCGGCGAATGTCGGCGAAGGAGCGCGAAGACCTGCCCTTCACCTCGATGCTCAAGGAAAACAAGTTCCTGACCGTCAACGACAAGGTCTGGACGCCGGCCCATGCCCGGCTGATCATGCTGGCGGCAAGCTACCCGCAGGTCGAGCGTATCTTCGTCAATCCGGCGATCAAGAAGAAGCTGTGCGACACCTGGACGGGCGACCGTTCGGCGCTCGGCAAGGTCAGGCCGATCTATGGCCACGATGCGCATTTCCATATCCGTATCGGATGCCCGCAAGGGACCGCGGGCTGCAAGCCGCAGGCGGCTGTCGGCCCCGGTGACGGCTGTGACAAGTCGCTCGCCTGGTGGTTCACCGACGAGCCCTGGGCCAAGCCGAAGAAGGACCCGAACGCCAAGCCGCCGAAGCCGCCGCGGCCGATGCAGCTTTCCGACCTGCCGAAGGCCTGTGCCGTGGTGTTGCAGGCACCCTCGCCCGACAGCGAGATGGCGGCAACATATGGTGGCGGCACAACGACTGTCTCCGCCCTTGCCGCCGCGCCGGCGAGCACGAACGAGGCCGTTCCCGCCATCGCCGCGCAGATGCCCGCCGTGCCGGACGTCGTGCCGATCCCGCTTCCGCGTCCCGCGGGCTATTAGAGCGGACGCGGAGCCGACGGGCTTTTCAAGCCGGTCGTCCTGGGTTAGAAGGCGATCAAATCGATTTAAATCCGACCGGGAACGACCATGACCCGATGCATCGCCCTGATTGCGCACGACCAGAAAAAGGACGACATGGCGGATTTCGCCGACCGTCACCAGTCGGTCCTGGCGCACTGGCGGATCGTCGCTACGGGCACGACCGGCGGTCGGATCCAGGCGACCTGCCCGAACCTCGACGTCACCCGGCTGAAAAGCGGGCCGCTCGGTGGCGATCAGCAGATCGGTGCGATGATCGCCACCGGCGAGGTCGACATGCTGATTTTCTTCGTCGATCCTTTGACATCCATGCCTCATGATGTCGATGTAAAAGCCTTGATGCGGCTGGCGACCGTCTACGACATTCCGATGGCGCTCAACCGCGCCACCGCCGAAATCCTGATGACCACCCACACCCCTTAAGCGACCTGCCCCACCGCCGCGGCCCGAAATGGAACCGGACATGCCCAAGCCCCTCGACAATGACAAGCTGACCTTTCCCATCCTGATCGGCGACATCGGCGGTACGAACGCCCGCTTTTCCATCCTGATCGACGCCTATGCGGAGCCGAAGCAGTTTCCAAGCGTCCATACCGCCGACTTTTCCACGCTCGACGAGGCGATCCAGGTCACCGTGCTCGACAAGACCTCGGTTCAGCCGCGCTCGGCGCTGCTTGCCATTGCAGGGCCGATCGAGGGCGATGAAATTCCGCTGACCAATTGCGACTGGGTGGTGAGGCCAAGGGCGATGATCGCCGATCTCGGATTTGCCGAGGTGATGGTGGTCAATGATTTCGAAGCCCAGGCGCTCGCCGTCGCATCGCTTTCCGACGAGGATCGCGCGCCGATCGGCAGCAACAATCACAGCCCGGTCGCATCGCGTGTCGTGCTGGGCCCCGGAACCGGGCTCGGCGTGGCCGGCCTCGTCCATGCGCAGCACACCTGGTTTCCCGTGCCCGGCGAAGGCGGCCATGTCGATATCGGCCCGCGCAGCGAGCGCGACTTCGCCATCTTCCCGCACCTGGCGCCGATCGAGGGCAGGATCTCGGCCGAGCAACTGCTATGCGGCCGCGGCATCGTCAACATCTATACGGCGGTCTGCCTTGCCGACGGCGTGGAGCCAAAGTTCACGATCCCCGCCGATATCACCGCCACCGGCCTTTCGGCAGCGGACGCCCAGGCCGCGGAAACCATCAGCCTGTTCGTCACCTATCTCGGCCGGCTCGCCGGCGATCTGGCGCTGATCTTCATGGCGCGCGGCGGGGTCTTCCTCTCGGGCGGCATTTCGCAGAAGATCATCCCGGCTCTCCAGCGGCCGGAATTCCGTCAGGCCTTCGAGGACAAGGCGCCGCACACGGCTCTGATGAAGACGATCCCGACCTTTGTCGTCACCCATCCACTCGCCGCTCTTTCAGGCCTTGCGGCCTATGCGCGAACGCCTGCCAATTTCGGGCTCGCCACCGAAGGCCGGCGCTGGCGCCGCTGACCGGCCCCGCGGCGCGGCCGATTGACACTGGCCAAACGGCATTCGACTGGCTATAGAGCGCCCAGCGCGGGCCGATGGCGCATGCCGCGGCCCCTTTGAACGGGAACGCCCTTATTTGAACGCCAGCAGGACAAACCAGACAGCGATCAGCACGGCAAGCGTCACCGCTGTGCTCAAGCGCATCATCTCGGAAAACGGCCGCGATCATGTGCGCGGCTATGTCTTTGCCATTCTCTGCCTGATGGCCGTCGCCCTGACGACGGCCTTTACCGCCTGGATCATGGAAGCGGTGGTCAACGAGGCCTTCGCCAACCAGCGCGCCGACGTCGTCTGGCTGATCTGCGGCTCTATCCTGGCCGCCTTCGTCCTGCGCGGCTTCGCCAGTTACGGCCAGGCAGTCACGCTGTCGAAAATCGGCAACAATATCGTCGCCCGCTATCAGCGCCGGCTCTATTCGCACCTGATGACCCTGTCGCTCGGCTATTTCACCGAGTCGCGCTCGGCGCGCCTGGCCGCGCAGATCAGCCAGAACATCAACGGCATTCGCGATGTCCTGAACCTGACCGTGACCTCGATGGCGCGCGACCTGCTGACGCTCGTCGCCCTGGTGGGCGTCATGGTTTTCAAGGACCCTATCCTGTCGCTGATCGTCTTCGTGGTCGCCCCGCCCATGCTCCTGGCTATGCGCTACATCTCCAAGCGGCTGCGCAGCGCCACCAAGGAATCGGTGATCTACAACAGCCACGTCCTGGGAGCGATCCAGGAAACCATTCAGGGGATCGCCATCGTCAAGGCCTTCACCATGGAGGCCGAGCTCGAGCGCAAGGTCGAGGGCACGATCTCGGCTGCGGAAAAGCGCGCTAACCGGATCGCACGGCTGAGCGAGCGCACCTCGCCGATCACCGAGACCTTCGCCGGAGTGGCCATTTCCAGCGTGCTGGCCTATGCGGCCTTCCGATCGATTTACGGCGGGGTTCTGCCCGGCGCCTTCTTCTCCTTCGTCACGGCGCTGCTTCTCGCCTACGAGCCGGCCAAGCGGCTGGCCAAGCTGCAGGTGCAGATGGAGCGCGCCGTGGTCAATGCACGGATGATCTACGAGATCCTCGACATGCAGACCCACCAGCGCGACAAGGACGGCGCGGCCGATCTCAAGGTGACGGAAGCACGCATCGAGTTTCGCGGGGTGAAGTTCGCCTATGGCGAAAACGAGGCGGTGCTCAAGGGCATAGATTTCATCGCGGAAGGCGGCAAGACGACCGCGCTGGTCGGCCCTTCGGGCGCCGGCAAATCGACGGTGATCACGCTCATTCCGCGGTTCTACGATCCGCTCGAGGGCGAGATCCTGATCGACGGCCAGAACATCGCCGACGTCACCAAGACCTCCTTGCGCAAGCATCTCGCCTATGTCTCGCAGCAGCCCTATCTCTTCGAGGGGACGATCCGCGACAACATCCGCTATGGCCGTCCGGACGCCACCCATGCCGAGATCGAGGAGGCGGCCCGGCTTGCCCATGCCCATGATTTCATCGTCGCTCAGCCGCTCGGCTACGATACACCGGTCGGCGAAAACGGCGTGACGCTGTCCGGCGGCCAGCGCCAGCGTCTGTCGATCGCTCGCGCCCTGGTGCGCAACGCGCCGATCCTTCTGCTCGACGAGGCGACATCGGCGCTCGACACCGAATCCGAAGCCGCCGTGCAAAAAGCGCTCGACGAGGCGATGACCGGGCGCACAGTGGTCGTCATCGCCCACCGGTTGTCGACGATTCGCCGCGCCGACAAGATCATCGTCATGCAAGGCGGCACGATCGCCGAGGAAGGCAGCCACGACGATCTTGCACAGCGTCCGGACGGGCTTTACGCTCGACTGAACCAGTTGCAGCCGACCGCCGCCACGCAGGACTTCATCTAGGGACAGCCGACACCATGCAGGATGCTATGAAACTCGTCGTGGTGGGTGCCGGTGGGCGGATGGGCCAGACGCTGATCCGCGTGATCCAGGCGAGCGACGGCGTGACGCTGCATGCCGCCGTCGAGCGGGAGGGTTCCAGCCTGATCGGCCGCGATGCCGGCGAGATCGCCGGCCTCGGGACGATCGGGGTTGCGATCACCGACGACCCGCTCGCCGCCTTTCTCGACGCCGATGGCGTCATCGACTTCACCTCGCCGCAGGCCTCCACCGAATTCGCCGCGCTGGCCGCGCAGGCGCGCATCGTTCATGTGATCGGAACCACCGGCTGCCTGGCCGAGCACGACGCCCGGATCGAGGCGGCTTCCCGCCACGCGCGGATCGTCAAGTCCGGCAATATGAGCCTCGGCGTCAACCTGCTCTCGGTTCTCGTGCAGCAGGCGGCGCGCGCGCTCGACGCGGCGGGCTGGGACATCGAGGTGCTGGAAATGCACCACAAGCACAAGGTCGACGCGCCGTCGGGCACCGCATTGCTGCTTGGCGAGGCCGCGGCGCGTGGCCGCCATGTCAATCTCGCCTCCCATTCTGTGCGGGTGCGCGACGGCCACACCGGAGCGCGCGAAACGGGCTCGATCGGCTTTGCCACGCTGCGGGGGGGCTCGGTGGTCGGCGAGCATTCGGTCATCCTCGCCGGCGAGGGCGAACTGGTGACGCTGAGCCACAGCGCCGGCGACCGCTCCATCTTCGCGCGCGGGGCCGTCAGGGCGGCCCTTTGGGCGCGAGGCCAGAAACCCGGTCTCTATTCGATGCTCGACGTGCTCGGGCTGTCTTCATCCATCTGAAAGCAATGCGGAGGATTTTCCGATGAGTGGTACCCTCGTGCTCGTGCGCCACGGCCAGAGCGAATGGAACCTGAAGAACCTGTTCACCGGCTGGAAGGACCCGGGCCTGACCGAGCTCGGCGTCGAGGAGGCCAATGCCGGCGGCAAGGCGCTTGCCGATTACGGCATCAAGTTCGACATCGCCTTCACCTCGGCGCTGTCGCGCGCCCAGAAGACCTGCCAGATCGTGCTCGACAATGTCGGCCAGCCGAACCTCGAGACGATCCGCGACGAAGCGCTCAACGAGCGCGACTACGGCGATCTGTCGGGCCTCAACAAGGACGACGCGCGCGCCAAATGGGGTGAGGAACAGGTGCACATCTGGCGCCGCTCCTACGACGTTCCGCCGCCGGGCGGCGAGAGCCTGCGCGACACCGGTGCCCGCGTCTGGCCCTATTACATGACGGAGATCCTGCCGCGCGTGCTCAGAGGCGAGACCGTGCTGGTCGCCGCCCACGGCAATTCGCTGCGTGCGCTTGTCATGGTGCTTGATCGCCTGTCGAAGGAAGAGATCCTCAAGCTCAACCTCGCGACCGGTGTGCCGATGGTCTACAAGCTCAACGCCGATTCGACGGTCGCGTCGAAGGAAGTGCTGGGCGACATGTCGGGCGCGCACTGAGCGCCCTTTCATCGTCAATTCATGATGGTGAACTCGACGCGGTCAGCGGGAAACCGGGTGACCGCGTATTGTATAGGAATACCGTCCAGATCGGTGTTGAGCGCCCGGGTTACCAGGACGATGGCGCCCGGGGTCAGCGCCAATTGCGCGACATCGTCCGGTTCGGCATGGGTTGCGGAAACCTGCGTCACATCCCGCAGATAATCGCTCACGCCCTGCTCCATCAGCGCCATGGTGATCGAGCCCGTCCGGCGGAAAGCCGCGTCGATGCCGTCGAACCGCCCGGCGGGAAACCAGGTCGTCGAGCGCGATAGCGCACGGCCGTCGGCCTTGCGCAGCGCTTCGAGGCGGATCACCGGAGCGCCGACGGCAAGCTTCAGCCATTTCGCCACCTCGGCATCGGCCGGCTCGCACCCGGATGACAACAGCAATCCTTCCACATTCCGCGCCTGCTCGCCGATCCCCTCGGTGAAGCGCGTGCGCCGGGCGATCGGAAAGGAGAACTTGTCCTTCCGGTCGATCAGGGTACCCCGCCCCTGCACGGAGCGAACCAGTCCCTCCTGTCCCAGCGTCGCAAGAGCGCTACGCACCGTGTGGCGGTTGACCCCGAACGCTTCGGCCAGTTGCATTTCCGGCGGCACCATGCCGGTCGCGTCATAGTCCCCTTGGGCGATCGACGCCCGGATCCTGTCGGCGATCTGGCGCCACAGCGCCACGCCCTTTTGTCGTTCCATCGATTTCGGCTCTGTCATGTCACACGCTTGTCACGCCCGGTTGGTAGCCATACAGTAACTTGTATGGTTGTCTATATTACTAGACATTTAGAGGCCTGACAATGGAAGCAAGACAGGAAAATTCGGGACCGCCGGCCGCGGAACGCAAGCGCGTCGTGGACCTCCTCGCCCGCGCGGCGCCCGACGAGCTGGGCCGCGTTTGGGATGCACTGCCCGCACGACCGGACGTGAAGATGCTGCGCGGACCGGAAATCGGCCTTGTCATGGTGCGCGGCCGGATCGGCGGCGGCGGCGCGCCCTTCAATCTTGGCGAAGCCACGGTCAGCCGGGCGACCGTCAGGTTGGACAGTGGCCTGGTCGGACATGGCCATGTGCTCGGCGCCAATCTGAAGCGTGCGAAGCTCGCAGCCATCTTCGACGCGCTGTGGCAGGACGAGGCGCATCGCGAGCTGGTCGAGACGCAATTGCTTGGCCCGACCGCCGCGCGAATTGCCGAAGAAAAGCGGAAGAAGTCGGAAGAAGTGGCCGCAACGCGCGTCGACTTCTTCACCATGGTGCGGGGAGAGGACTGATGCCTACGACGATCGAGGCCCTGACCGGCGGGTTCTCCGAGCCGGTGCACCACGCCCAGAGCGTGTTTCGAATGATGATGGAATGTCTTTCGCGGCCGGGAACCATCCAGTCCATCCTTCCTGAAATCGAACCGCCGAAGCCGATGGGAGCCGCCGCCGGCGCCATGGCGTTGACGCTTCTCGACCACGATACGCCCGTCTGGCTGACCCAGGGCCTTGCCAAGTCGGCGGTGGCGGACTGGATCGCGTTTCACACCGGCGCGCCAATCACCCGCGAAAAATCGGAGGCGCGCTTCGCTTTCGCCGAGAGCGGCGCCTCCTTCGCCTCCTTCGGGCTTTTCGCCCTCGGGTCCCAGGAATATCCCGACCGCTCGACGACGATCATCCTGGAAGTGGCGAGCCTCGACAAGGGGCCGGCGCTGACGCTGTCCGGCCCGGGCATTCGCGACAGCGCAACGATCGCGCCGCTCGGCCTTCCCGACATCTTCCTGCGGCAATGGGCCGACAACCGGGCGCTTTTTCCGCGCGGCGTCGACGTCTTGCTGACCGCCGGGCGCCAGATGCTCGGCCTGCCGCGAACCTGCAAGATCACGAGCAAGGAGGCCTGAGCCCATGTATGTTGCCGTCAAGGGCGGGGAAGCCGCCATCGACAATGCCCATCGGCTGCTGGCCGACCGTCGGCGCGGCGACCGTTCGCTTCCGGCGCTGACCATCGACCAGATTGTCGAGCAGCTCGGCCTCGCCGTCGACCGCGTCATGGCGGAAGCCTCGCTGAATGACCGGGCGCTGGCGGCTCTCGCCGTCAAGCAGGCCCGCGGCGACATGATCGAGGCGATCTTCCTCTTGCGCGCCTATCGCACGACCCTGCCGCGCTTCGGCTATTCGGTGCCGGTCGATACAGGGCGGATGCAGGTCGAGCGGCGGGTTTCGGCCACCTACAAGGATCTGCCCGGCGGTCAGCTTCTGGGTCCGACCTTCGATTATACCCACAGGCTGCTCGACACCGCGCTGCTCGAAGACGGCGAAGTGGCTCCCCCGGCGCACAAGGCGCCGCTCGCCGAGGCGGTCATGCGGGTATCGGACATCCTGGCCGAGGAAGGGCTGATCGAGGCCGACGGCGATCTGCCGGCGGACCAGAGCGGCGGCGACATTACCCGGGAACCGATCGAATTCCCCATGGAGCGGGATACCCGGCTTCAGGCGCTCGCCCGCGGCGATGAAGGTTTTCTTCTCGCGCTGGCCTATTCGACCCAACGCGGCTACGGCCGCACGCATCCGTTCGTCGGAGAGATCCGCATCGGAGAAGTCGAGGTCGAACTCGAGGTTGCGGAATTGGGCTTTGCCGTCTCGCTCGGCGACATCCGTGTCACCGAATGCCAGATGGTCAACCAGTTCAAGGGATCGGCCAAGGCACCGCCGCAGTTCACCCGCGGCTATGGCCTGGTGTTTGGCCAGAGCGAGCGCAAGGCGATGGCCATGTCGCTTGTCGACCGGGCGCTGCGCGCCACGGAATTCGGCGAGGATATCGTCGCCCCGGCACAGGACGAGGAATTCGTGATTTCACATTCCGACAATGTGCAGGCGACCGGCTTCGTCGAGCACCTCAAACTGCCGCACTATGTCGACTTCCAGGCCGAACTGGACCTGGTGCGGCGTATGCGCACCGAGTTCGAGGCCACACGGCGAGAGCAGAGGGCCGGACTGGCCGAGGCCGCAGAATGACCAGGACGAACTCAGTCACGGCTTGCTCAATCACGGCCCTGTTCGTTGAACCAGTAAGCACTGCCGACGGTCGTGGCGATCATGACCGAGATGATGATCGTGAGAATGACATTGATTTCCATATCCAGCACCTCCTTCTGATGCAGGACAACGCCCGATGACGCAGGAAGTTTCAAACTATTCCGGACTGGCGAGCTATAATTTCGCCTATCTGGACGAACAGACCAAGCGGATGATCCGCCGGGCGATCCTGAAAGCGATTGCCATACCCGGTTACCAGGTGCCCTTCGCATCCCGTGAAATGCCCATGCCCTACGGCTGGGGCACGGGCGGCGTGCAGGTGACGGCCTCGATCATCGGCCAGGAAGACGTGCTGAAGGTGATCGATCAGGGGGCCGACGACACGACCAATGCCGTCTCCATCCGCGCCTTCTTCCAGAAGGTCGCCAACGTCGCCGTGACCACCCACACGCGGGAGGCGACGATCATCCAGACGCGCCACCGCATTCCGGAGGAAAAGCTCCAGGAGAACCAGGTGCTGGTCTACCAGGTGCCGATCCCGGAACCCTTGCGCTTCCTGGAGCCGCGCGAGACCGAGACGCGCAAGATGCACGCGCTCGAGGAATACGGCCTGATGCACGTGAAGCTCTACGAGGACATCGCCAAGAACGGCCGCATCGCCACGACCTATGCCTATCCCGTCAAGGTCGCCGGGCGCTATGTCATGGACCCCTCGCCGACGCCGAAGTTCGACAATCCGAAGATGCACATGTCGGAGGCGCTGCAGCTTTTCGGCGCGGGCCGCGAAAAGCGCATCTATGCGGTTCCGCCCTTCACCGAAGTCGTCAGCCTCGATTTCGAGGACCACCCCTTCGAGATTCAGACCTTCGACAAGCCCTGCGCGCTTTGCGGCGCCGAGCAGGTCTATCTCGACGAGGTCATTCTCGACGACAAGGGCGGACGCATGTTCGTCTGCTCCGACACCGATCACTGCGAGGAACGCCGCGAGCATGGCCATGTGGGTCATCTGGGCGTGGCAAAGGAGGCCGCAGAATGAGCGACATGCCGCTTCTCAAGGTCCGCGACCTTTCGAAATTCTACGGCAAACGCATCGGCTGCGCCAATGTCGCCTTCGAGCTCTGGCCCGGCGAAGTGCTGGCGATCGTCGGCGAGTCGGGTTCCGGCAAGACCACCTTGCTCAACTGCCTGTCCACCCGGCTGATGCCGACCACCGGCAGCGTCGAATACAATATGCGCGACGGCGGCTATCGCGACCTATACCACATGAGCGAGGCCGAGCGGCGCTTCCTGATGCGCACCGACTGGGGCTTCGTCCACCAGAACCCGGCCGACGGCCTGCGCATGACCGTCTCGGCCGGCGCCAATGTGGGCGAGCGGCTCATGGCCATCGGCGACCGGCACTACGGCAATATCCGCCGCACGGCCAGCGACTGGCTGGAACGGGTGGAAATCAGCACGGACCGCATCGACGACCAGCCGCGCGCCTTTTCCGGCGGCATGCGCCAGCGCCTGCAGATCGCCCGCAATCTGGTGACCGGCCCGCGCCTCGTCTTCATGGACGAGCCGACCGGCGGGCTCGACGTATCGGTGCAGGCGCGCCTGCTCGACCTGGTGCGCGGCCTCGTCAACGATCTCGGGCTTTCGGCGATCGTCGTCACGCACGACCTTGCCGTCGCCCGCCTGCTGTCGCACCGGATGATGGTGATGAAGGACGGCCATGTGATCGAGCAGGGCCTGACCGACCGCGTCCTCGACGACCCGCGCGAGCCCTATACCCAGCTGCTCGTCTCTTCGATCCTGCAAGTCTGAAGCCTTAAAGAGGAAATCCCCATGGCCACGCCCCTCGTCGTCTCGGAAGTCTCCAAGAGCTTCACCATGCACCTGCGCGACGGCCTGCGCCTGCCCGTCGTCGCCAATGTCTCCTTCTCGGTCGCCTCAGGCGAATGCGTCGTGCTTGGCGGCCCGTCGGGCATCGGCAAGAGCTCGATCCTGAAAATGCTCTATGGCAATTATGCCGTGGATGCCGGCCAGATCCTGATCGAGCACAAGGACCGCATCATCGACATCGCCAGTGCCGATCCGCGCTCCGTGCTCGAGGTGCGGCGCGCCACGCTCGGCTATGTCAGCCAGTTCCTGCGCACCGTGCCGCGCGTCGCCACCATCGACGTGGTCGCCGAGCCGCTGGTCGCTCGCGGGGTCGACACTGAAGAGGCGCGCCAACGCGCCGCGGAACTCCTGGAAAAGCTCAACCTGCCGCGCGATCTCTGGCAACTGCCGCCCGCCACTTTCTCCGGCGGCGAGCAGCAGCGCGTCAACATCGCCCGCGGTTTCATCACCGATCACCGAATCCTGCTGCTCGACGAGCCGACAGCCTCGCTCGATGCGGCCAACCGCGCCGTGGTGGTCGAGATGATCCGCGCCAAGAAGGCTGCAGGCGTCGCCCTGCTCGGTATCTTCCATGACGAGGAAGTGCGCGAGGCCGTCGCCGACCGCGTTCTCGACGTCTCACAGTTTTCGCCGCGGAAGGTTGCCGCATGAGCCGGAAACTCGGGCTTGAGCCCCTGATCCATGACAGCGCCCGCGTGACGAACTCGACGCTCGGCCGCTATACCGAGGTTTCCGAGCGCTGCCGCCTCGATGAGGTCGCCATGGGCGACTATTCCTACATCATGCACGATGGCGCGGTGTGGTGCGCGGAGATCGGCAAGTTCGCCAATATCGCGGCATCCGTGCGCATCAACGCGACCAATCACCCGACCTGGCGCGCGACTCTGCATCACTTCACCTATCGTGCCGCGGACTATTTCGAGGGCGCCGAAAACGATCACGACTTTTTCGAATGGCGGCGGGACAACAAGGTCACCATCGGCCATGACGTGTGGATCGGCCATGGCGCCACCGTGCTTCCAGGTGTGACCGTCGGCAATGGCGCGGTGATCGGCGCCGGGGCTGTCGTCTCGAAGGATGTCGCCCCCTACACCATCGTCGGCGGGGTACCGGCTCGGCTAATCCGCGAACGCTTTGCGTCCGTGACAGCGGAGAGCATGGAGGCCCTCGCCTGGTGGAACTGGGACCACGACCGGCTGTTTGCCGCGCTTGGCGATTTCCGTGCCCTCAGCGCCGAGGACTTCGTCGAGAAATACGCCGGTTAATTCATATATTTCACAGACTTGGTGAATTTAACAAAATCTACACAAATCTGACATTCGCGCTTCACGCACCCTGTCTAAAGCCAGTGCGACCCATTGAACAGGACGTCGAAAGAGCCGACATGAAATTCCAGCTGAAGAATGTCACCCGCAAGTTCGGCCAACATCTCGCCGTCGACGGCGTGAATGTCGAGATCGACAAGGGCGAGATGGTTGGCGTCATCGGCCGCTCGGGCGCCGGCAAGTCCACTTTGCTTCGCATGATCAACCGTCTGGTCGATCCCTCGTCCGGCTCTATCCATTTCGGCGATGTCGAAGTCTCCGCACTCAAGGGTGCCGGCCTGCGCAACTGGCAGCGCGACTGCGCGATGATCTTCCAGCAGTTCAACCTGGTGCCGCGTCTCGACGTCTTGACCAATGTGCTGCTCGGCCGTCTCAATCACCGCCCGACGGCGCTCAGCATTCTCAACGTCTTCTCCCGAGAGGAGCGGATCATGGCGATCGCCGCGCTCGAGCGCCTCGGCATCGAGCAGACGGCCCTGCAGCCGGCCGGTACGTTGTCCGGCGGCCAGCAGCAGCGCGTCGCCATCGCCCGTGCCCTGATGCAGGGGCCGAAGGTCGTGCTGGCCGACGAGCCGATCGCCTCGCTCGATCCGCTCAACGCCAAGATCGTCATGGATGCACTGCGCGACATCAACGAGCGCGAGGGCATCACCGTCGTCACCAACCTTCACACGCTCGACACGGCGCGCAACTACTGCTCCCGCATCATCGGCATGGCGCAGGGCCGCGTCGTATTCGACGGCACCCCGGACCAGCTGACTGCCGATACGGTCCAGGAGATTTACGGCGCCGACAGCCATGGCGCCGGCATCGACGAGAGCATGACCTCGACGAGCATTCGCATCCCCGGCGCCGCGGCCGCCGTCGGCGTCCCCGCATCCCCCGGTTTCAGGACCCTGGCCGTCGCCGAAGCCTGAAATCACGACGATCGACCGCCCGCGTGAAGGGCATTTCATTGATCAGAAAATGTTCCGGCCCGGCCGGACAACAGGAGAGAAACTCATGCTGAAGAAGACCCTTCTTGCCGCCGTGGCGCTCGTGTCGCTCGCTGGCGTCGCCGCTGCCGAAGACCTCAAGGAATTCCGCATCGGCATTCTGGGCGGTGAAAACGAAGCCGACCGCCTGCGCAACTTCCAGTGCATGACCGAAAAGCTTCCCGCCGTTCTCGGCGTCGAGAAGGTCTCGCTGTTCCCGGCTGCCGACTATGACGGCGTCATCCAGGGCCTGCTCGGCGGCACGCTCGACTACGCCGAACTCGGCGCCTCGGGCTTCGCCAAGGTCTATCTCACGAAGGCCGACGCGGTCGAACCGATCCTGACGACCGTCCAGACCGACGGCTCGACCGGCTATCACTCGATCATGGTCGCCCGCAAGGATTCGGGCATCACCAAGCTCGAAGACATGAAGGGCAAGAAGCTCGGCTTCGCCGACCCGGATTCCACCTCCGGCTATCTCGTACCGCTCGTCACCCTTCCGGAGGCCGTCGGCGCCCCGATCAAGGAATTCTTCGGCGAAACCGGCTTCGGCGGCGGCCATGAAAACCTCGTCCTCGAAGTCCTCAAGGGCACCTTCGTTGCCGGTACGACCTGGGGTTCTGGCGTCGGCGAATTCAAGGACGGCTACACCTCGGGCAACCTGAAGAAGATGGTCGACAAGGGCATCCTGAACATGGACGACCTCGTCGAACTCTGGAAGTCCCCGCTGATCCCGAACGGCCCGGTCGTCGTCCGCTCGTCGATGAACGAAGACATGAAGACCAAGTTCAAGACCTTCATGATGGAACTGCCGAAGTCCGATCCGGCCTGCTTCTCGGCCATCCAGGGCGGTGACTTCACCGGCTTCACCGAAGTCAACGTCGACTTCTACAAGCCGATCATCGACGCCCGCAAGGCCACCATCGGCGGCTGATCGAAACGCATCAACAAGGCCGCCGGGCGAGCTCTCGTCCGGCGGTTTTTTTGAGGCAGCGAACCGCCTGTTCTGCCGGAAGGGAAAATAGCATGACGTTTTCGACGACGCCTTCTCTGGGCGAGAATGGCGCCCGGATGGAGCGCCACTGGCAGGAACTTGCGGCGAAGCGCCGCCTTTATTCGCTCCTCGGCATCGCCTTCCTTCTCCTGGCCGTCGGCGGCTCGCTGTGGTTCGCCAACGACACCAATTCCGGCAAGTTCTTCGACCGCATCCCGCATTTCTTCGACTTCATCGAAGATCTCGTGCCGCGCGACGGCATGGAAGTCGTCCGCGCCCTTTTCGACCTGCCCTCGCCATATGACGACGGCAGCATGAAATACAATTATCCGGAGGGCCGTCTGTATTTCACCGAGACGCTCTACATTCCGGAATACATCCACAAGATGGTCGAGACGGTCAACATCGCCATCCTGTCGACCCTGATCGGCCTGCTGATCGGCTTCTGCCTGTCGTTTCTCGCTGCCCGCAACATGATGACCAACCCCTGGGTCCGCGGCGCTGCCCGGCGCATCATGGAATTGCTGCGCGCCTTTCCCGAGGTGGTCATCGCCGGCTTCTTCCTCGCCGTCTTTTCGCTCGGCCCCATCCCGGCGATCATCGCCGTGTCGATCCACACGATCGGCGCGCTCGGCAAGATGTTCTTCGAGGTCATCGAGAACGCCGACATGAAACCGGATGAAGGCCTGAAGGCGGTCGGCGGCAACTGGATCGAGCGTGTCTGGTTCGGCATGGTGCCGCAGGTCATGCCGAACTTCATGAGCTATTTCCTGCTGCGGCTCGAGATCAACGTGCGCGCCTCGACGATCATCGGCGCGGTCGGCGGGGGCGGCATCGGCGAACTGCTCCGGCTTTCGATCGGCCAGGGCCATGAGGCCAAGACGCTGGCGATCGTGCTTTTGCTTCTCTGCACCATCATCGCCGTCGACCAGTTTTCCGCCTGGCTGCGCCGCAAGCTTGTCGGCGAGCAGGCCTTCCAGAGCATCCAGTGAGGACCACGTCCATGCAAACCATGAACATGAGCGAACTGGAGGCGATCGCCGCCCGTCACCCCGGCATCCTGCAGCGCTCCGTCTGGCAGCGCTTCAAGGTCGGCTTCATCGCCGGAGGCATTCTTCTCTATTTCGTCTTCGCCTGGTGGTTCTTTTCGATCGGCAAGGTTGTCACGAACGCCAACTGGTCGATCGCCGGCTCCTACCTCGCCGACTGGGTGTCCTACGAGGTGCGTCCGGACATCTCGATCGCCGCCGACGGCGCCATGGAAATCACCTATCCCCGCTTCGACCCGCTCGGCCCCAATGCCAATCCGGATTGGCTGAAGGCGACGCGGGAAACGGTGAGCCGTACGAGCGAAGCACCCGCCCTGGCACCGAGCGCTTCGGCACCCGCAGCGGCGAAATCCTCGAGTTTCAGCTTCATGGCACCTGCCGCGCCGACTGGGCAGACCGGAGAGACCGCCGCGGAGGCCGCCCGCCCCGAGGTCCGGAGCGAGGAAGTCGTCACCCAGGCCGTGGTGGAAATGGGCAGTGGCCGCACGGTCGAAATCATGCCCGACCGCGTGATCCTTTCACGCGACGGCGAGACCGTCATGCTTGATCTCGATGGCGCCCGCGATACCATCGACGCCACGGCAGCGCTTCCCGACTGGGCCGAACAGCGCCAGCCCGGCGCCAAGGTGGTCGCCAGTTTCGGCCTGTCCGGATGGGTCGAGGTGCAGGCCGACAAGGTGAAGATCCGCAAACGCTTCTTCGGCTGGGAGAATTTCTTCTTCGATACCGATTCCGCCTTTTTCGGCAAGAGTGCGGGCGAAGTGATCGGCCTGATCTTTGTCGGCGAGCGTCTCGATCCGGCGCGCAGCAATCTGTCGCTGGCCTGGAACGACATTCTCTACAATCCGTCCTGGCAGCATCTCGACGTCTGGACAAAGCTGCTGCAAACCATCGTCATGGCCTTCATCGGCACGCTGTTCGCCATGATCATCGCCTTTCCCCTGTCCTTCCTTGCGGCACGAAACATCTTCCGCAACCGGCTGGCCAACCAGATCATCAAGCGCTTCTTCGACTTCCAACGCTCGGTCGACATGCTGATCTGGGCGCTGTTTTTTACCCGCGCCTTCGGTCCCGGACCGCTCGCCGGCATGTCGGCGATCTTCTTCACCGACACCGGCACGCTCGGAAAACTCTATGCCGAGGCGCTGGAGAACATCGACGACAAGCAGCGTGAAGGGGTGAAATCGGTCGGCGCAGCACCGCTCGCCGTGCAACGCTTCGGCGTGCTTCCCCAGGTCTTGCCGCTCTTTGCATCGCAGGCACTGTATTTCTGGGAATCGAACACCCGCTCAGCCACCATCATCGGCGCGGTCGGCGCAGGCGGTATCGGCCTCAAGCTTTGGGAAGCCATGCGGACCAACTCGGACTGGGAGAACGTCGCCTACATGGTCTTGCTGATTCTGATCGTCGTCTTCGTGTTCGACGGTATTTCAAATGCATTGCGCTCACGCTTGATGGGGACAAAGCACTGAATCTCGACCGCCGTCGCTGGCCGTATCATCAATCTGTCACGGTGATCGGCTAGCGAAACCGACTTGTCCCTCGCCCCGATGACACGTCATTGTGGCGGCGACTTAATCTTACGAGGACCCACCCTTGCGCTATGCGCTCTATTTCACTCCCCCCGCCGACGATCCCCTGACCCGGAGCGCCGCCCAATGGCTCGGCCGCGATGCGTTCTCCGGGGAAACCATTGCTATCGAGGCGGCAGATGCGTTTCCGGCCGAAACCATAGCCAGCCTCACCGCCGATCCGCGGCGCTACGGATTTCACGCCACGCTCAAGGCGCCGTTCGAACTGGCTTCGGACCGGACCGAAGCGGAATTGATAGCAGCGTTCGAGGGGTTTTGCGCCGTACAGCCGGCCTTCGACATCCCGTCCATCGTGGTCGGTCAGCTCGGCCCCTTTTTCGCGCTGATCCCCGCTCAGGCGCATCCGCCGCTGCAGGATTTCGCGACAGCCGTGGTGGAGGCTTTCGAGCCGTTTCGCGCAGCCCTTACCGACGCCGATATCGCCCGGCGCAAGCCCGAGCGCCTGAGCGAGACTCAGCGCGCGTATCTGCTGCGCTGGGGCTATCCGTATGTCAGGGAGGAATTCCGCTTCCACATGACGCTAACCAGCCCGATTGAACCTGAGCAGGCGGATGCCATGCGCGAGCTCGCATCTTCGCGCTTCGCCGCCTTCACCAACAAACCGCTCCAAATTTCCGGCCTCGCACTCTTCATCGAACCGGAACGGGGCGCACCCTTCACTGTCCACACCTGGCAGCCGCTCACCGGCGCCTGAACCATCGAAAGTCGATCGCATGTCCGCCGAAACCATTCTTTCCAATGCCCGCATCGTCCTTGACGACCAGGTCATCGAAGGCTCCGTCCAGATCCGCGACGGCCGCATCGCCGATATTTCGGAAGGCCCTATGCGCGCCGGCGAGGATTTTTCCGGAGACTATCTGATCGCCGGCCTCGTCGAGCTGCACACCGACCATCTCGAATCGCACTACTCTCCACGCCCGGGCGTGCGCTGGGACAAGACTTCGGCGATCCAGGCGCATGACGCCCAGGTGGCAACCGCCGGCATTACCACGGTTTTCGACTGCCTGCGCATGGGCTCGGACGAGGACGGCGGCTTCGCGAAAGGCGAGATGCGCGAAATGGCCGATGCCATCCAGGCGGCCGAGCGCGCGGACAGGTTGCGCGCCGAGCATTTGATCCATTTGCGTTGCGAAGTATCCGCCGCAGACGTGCTCGATCATTTCTCCGATTTCGAGACCGACCCTTACGTGCGGCTGGTCTCGCTGATGGACCATGCGCCGGGGCAGCGACAGTTCCAGACGATGGAACAATACACGCTCTACTACAAGACCAAGCGCGGCCTGTCGGATGAGGCCTTTGCTCATTTCGTCGCCCGCCGCCAGGAATCCTCGGCGATATACGCAGCCCCCCACCGTGACGCACTGGCACGTGTCTGCGCCGCGCGCGGCATCACGGTCGCCAGCCATGACGATGCGACGCTCGACCACGTCGAGGAGGCCAAGGGCTACGGGGTGCGGCTTGCCGAATTCCCGACCAGCCTCGAAGCCGCCGATGCGTCGCACCAGGCCGGCATGAGCGTGCTGATGGGGGCACCGAACGTGGTGCGCGGCAAATCCCATTCCGGCAATATTGCCGCACGCGATCTCGCCGGTCGTGGCGTCCTCGACGTCCTTTCGTCCGACTACGTGCCGCTCAGCCTGCTGCATGCGCCCTTTGTTCTGGCCGACGATTTCGACGACATCAGCCTGCCCCAGGCGCTTGCTATGGTCACCTCGACGCCCGCTCGCACTGTCGGACTTGACGATCGCGGCCGGATCGCGCCTGGTCTGCGGGCCGACCTGGTTCGGGTGCGCCGAGACAATGGCGTGCCGGTGGTGCGCTCGGTGTGGCGCGAGGGGCGCAGGGTCGCTTGATGGACAGCCGGACCGGCAGATTGCGGAGCCAGGGTTCGGCGGGCACGATGGTCGCCATCGTCGGGCCGAGCGGCGCCGGCAAGGACAGCCTCATCCACCTGGCGACGCAACATTTCGCCGGCCGGCCGGACGTGCATTTCGTCCAGCGGGTGATCACGCGGCCGGCCGATTCCGGCGGCGAGCAGCACCGCGGGGTATTGCCCGCCGAGTTCGAGGCGATGCGGGAGCAAGGCGCTTTCGCGGTCGACTGGGACGCCCATGGCCTCAGCTACGGCATTCCGGCCTCGGTGCATGAAAAGCTGGCGCTCGGCCATCTGGTGGTCGCCAACGGGTCGCGTTCGGCGCTGCCGCACTGGGCCAAGGCGTTTCCGTCTCTTCTGGTCATCAATGTCACGGCTTCGCCGGAGGTGCTCGCGGAACGCCTGGTTGCGCGCGGCCGTGAAAGCCGGGAAGAAATCCTCGAGCGGCTGAAGCGTGGGTCCCTCGCTGTCGATGGCGACTACGACGTCGTCACCATCGACAACAGCGGCGCACTCGCCGAGGCGGGGGCGAAACTGATCTCGACGCTCGAGGCGGTGCTGGCGGGTCGCGCCAGGGGCTGACCTCGACAGTCAGCCGGGATCGCCGAGACGTTCGACCGAGCCAAGCAGCGACGCGGCATGCGCGAGTGCTGCCGCGGCCGCCTCGATCATCTGCGGCAGGATCAGCCATTCCAGCGTCCAGGCGCTGCCGGAGCGTTCCTGTTCATGCACCAATGCCTGATGAATGCCCGCAAGTTGCGTGGCATTGTAGCGGGCAAGGGTCAGCAGCACTTCGGCAAGGATGGGGTTGCGCTTGTGCGGCATGGCCGAGGAACCGCCCGCGCCGGCGATCTCGATCTGGTCGATGCCGTTTTGCGCCATCAACGCGATGTCGAGGCCGACCTTGCCGAGCGCGCCCGTGACCCTTGACAGGAAGGAAGCGAGATCGGCGATGCGGTCCCGATCGGTATGCGGCACGTATTCCGGCACCGACAGGCCCAGTTCCTGCGCCATGGCGACCCGTACCGGATCGATCTTGTCACCAAATTTTTCCGCCGTGCCGGCCGCCCCGGCGAGCGACAGGATCAGCAGCCGGTCGGCCACGGCGGGAAGCGCCGCAGCAAGCTGCGCCAACGCCTTGCGCCAGACGGAGAGGCGATCGCCGACATCGATGAGGATTGCGGCCTGCATGCGGGAGCGGGCCATCAGCGGCCGGTCTCCGAACCGGTCGATCAGGTCGGCGAGAATACGGTCGACAGCCTCGAACCGCTGCTTGAGCAGCGCGAAGACGGGTTTGAGCTTGAGGGCAAGCGCCGTGTCGACCACATCCTGTGTGGTTGCGCCGAAATGCAGGGCCGATGCGGCTTCACCGCCGATCGCCTGGCGCATCTGTGAGACAAGGTCCGGCACCGGGACACCGTCCCTCAGCGTCGCCTGGGTCAGGCGGATCATATCCGGCCGGAAATGCACCAGCCTGTCCGCGATCGTCGCCGCAGCCGCGGCGCCCACCAGTCCGCTGGCGGCTTCGGCGCGCGCAAGCGCCACCTCGAAGCGGAGCATGGCGGCAAGATCCGCCGCCTCCCCCAGCATGGCGGATACTTCGGCATCGCCGAGCAGGCGGTTATGATAAGGCAACATCGTCAACGCCATAAGTCAAACGCACTCCAATTCGAAGGCTCCACCCTCACCGAAACACTCGCCGATCGTCAACAATTAACAACGATCAAGGCACGCAGCCGCTAAAAGACGGCGCGCCCCTCCCAAAGGCTGGGAGAGGCTCGCCGCCCGCGTCGGAGCGTAGGGGTCAGATGTCGAAGAACACCGTTTCGTTCTCACCCTGCAGGTGGATGTCGAACGTGTAGGTGTCGCCTTCGCGGCTGGCAATCAGGGTCGGAACGCGCACCTTGTGCTCGATGCGCGCGAGCACCGGATCGGCGGCATTGGCCTCCGCCTCGTCGGAGAAGTACATGCGGGTATGCAGACCGATATTGATGCCCCGCGCCACGATCCACATCGTGATGTGCGGCGCCATCAGCCGACCGTCGTTGAACGGCACGCGGCCGGGCTTGATCGTCTGGAAAACGAATTCGCCGGTGTCCATGTGCGCCGGGCAGCGACCCCAGCCGAGGAAATGCGGATCGGCCTTGCCGCGCGTCTCCGACGGGCTGTTGTAGAAACCGTCGGCATCGGCCTGCCAGATCTCGACCATTGCGTCCTTGAGCGGCGTGCCCGAGCCATCGATGACGCGGCCGCGAATGGTGATGCGCTCGCCACGGGTCTTGTCGTCGTAGAGCGGGCCGGAACCGAGATCCTTCTCATAAACGCCCTCGATGCCGGTGAAGCTGGGCGTGCAGCCGATATGGACGTAGGGACCTGCGGTCTGGGAGGCCGATTCCTTGAGGTAGCCGAGTGATTGCACCATGTTAGTTGCCCTCCTTGCGATTTTCGAACAGCGTCGAGCGACGGCCGCGCAGCACGATGTCGAACTTGTAGGCGCGCATGTCGTGCGGCATGGTGGCGTTCATGTCGAGCGGCGCGATCAGCCGCTCGATCGCCTCCTTGTCCGGGATCGTCTTGACGATCGGGCAGATCCAGATCAGCGGATCGCCTTCGAAATACATCTGGGTGATCAGCCGCTGGGCAAAGCCGTGGCCGAAGATCGAGAAGTGGATATGCGCCGGGCGCCAATCGTTCACGCCGTTCGGCCAGGGATAGGGGCCGGGCTTGACCGTCTTGAACCAGTAGTAACCGTCCTCATCGGCGATGGTGCGACCGACGCCACCGAAATTGGGATCGAGCGGCGCAAGATAGGTATCTTTCTTGTGCCGGTAGCGACCGCCGGCATTGGCCTGCCAGAACTCGACGAGCGCGCCGGCGACACCACGCCCGCGTTCATCCACGACGCGGCCATGCACCAGAATGCGCTGGCCGATCGGACTCTCGCCGGGCTTGGCATAGTTGGCGATCAGGTCATTGTCGAACTCGTTGAGCATGTTGTGGCCGAAGACCGGACCGGTGATTTCGCTCTTCGTTCCTTCGAGCGACAGCAGCGCACGCTGCGGAGAGCGCAGCACGCTGGTCTTGTACCAGGGCGTGTAGGCTGGCGGGTGCATCTCGCGGTCGCGGGGGAAAAATGCCCCCGTCTCGGGCTTCATATTGTTCATCGTCCTTCCTCCCTTTCACTGTCGGCTTCCATCTGCTGGAGCGCATTCCTGGCAATCTTGATCGCGTGGTTCGCGGCCGGCACCCCGGCATAGATCGCCACATGAAGCAGCGCTTCCATGATGTCGTCGGGCGTCGCACCGGTGTTCTTCGTCGCCCGCACATGCATGGCCACCTCGTCGTGGTGGCCAAGGGCAGCGAGCAGCGCGATGGTCACCATCGAGCGCTCGCGCTTGGTCCAGGTCGGCCGTGACCAGACATGGCCCCAGGCAGCCTCCGTGATCAGGTCCTGGAACGGCTCGTCGAAGGCGGTCTTCGACTTTTGTGCCTGGTCCACATAGCTGTCGCCGAGCACGCTGCGGCGGGTCGCCATGCCCTGATGGTAGCGGGGAGACTTTTCCGGGGCGTCACTCATGTCAGTCCTTCATGCCTTCTTGAGAAACGATTGCAGCAGTTCGGCCAGTTCCTCCGGCTGCTCGACGCAGGGAATATGGCCGCAGCTCTCGATGATCTCGAAGCGGGCGTTCGGGATTGCGCCAGCCATCGCCTCGACCAGTTCCGGCGGGGTGGAGCCGTCCTGATCGCCCACCACGCAGAGGACGGGGACGGAGATCGTCGCGAGCGCAGCGGTGAAATCGGTGTCGCGGATCGCCGCGCAGGTGGCGGAATAGCCGTCCGCGGGCTGGCGGGTCAGCATCAGCCGATAGCCGGCGAGCTCTTCCGCACGCTCGTTGTGGAAGTCCGGAGTGAACCAGCGCTGCATCACGTTGTCGGCTATGCTTTCCAGCCCATCCTTGGCAATCGCGTCGATGCGCCCGTTCCAGATGTCTGCGGTACCGATCTTCGCCGCCGTGTCGCACAGCATGAGCTTCTTCACCAGGTCCGGCCTTTTCTGCCATACCCCCTGGCAGATGAGTCCGCCGACCGACAGGCCGCAGAACACCGCCCGCTTGATGCCGACATGCTCGACCAGCGCAATCAGGTCATCGACCAGGTCGCCCATGCCGAACGGCTTGTCGGCGCCGCCGGTCAGGCCATGCCCGCGGCTGTCATAGAGCAGCACGGATATATCTTCGCTGATTTCATCGAACAGCGGCAACCAGATGCGGAAATCGGTGCCGAGCGAGTTCGAGAAGACGACGAGATTCTTCGCGTCGGGTTCGCCGAGAAGCTCGTAGTGAACTGTGATGCCGTTGATAGTGGCGAAGGCCATGGGATTCTCCTCACTGGATGAAACGATATTCGATGCATTTTGGTGGGTAAAATGATATTTCCTCCACAATCCATAATCAAACTGGTATGAATGATGGATCAGAGGATCAAGTTCAGACACCTTCAGACGTTCCTTGAGGTCGCACGCCAGAGAAGCGTGGGCAAGGCCGCAGATGCACTGGCGATCACCCAGCCGGCAGTGACCCGGACGATGCGGGAACTCGAGGACATCCTCGGCGTGTCCCTGCTGGAGAAGGACGGGCGGGGCATCCGCATCTCGCATTTCGGCGAAGTTTTTCTGAAACATGCCGGAGAAAGCCTTGCCGCCGTGCAGCGCGGAATGGACTCGCTTGCCCAGGCGCTCAAATCGGAAGGACCGCCCGTCCGCATCGGCACATTGCCCACTGCGTCCGCGACCATCATGCCCGATGCGGTGGCCGAATTCCTGGCGATTGGAACGGGCAGCCAGGTCACCATCGTCTCTGGAGAAAACCGCGTCCTGCTCAATTCGCTGAGACTGGGGGAACTCGATCTGGTGGTCGGGCGGCTGGCGGCGCCGGAATACATGACCGGCCTTAGCTTCGAGCCTCTCTACAGCGAGGAGGTGGCGATCATCGTTTCACCGAACCACCCGCTGCTCGCCCGACGCAACTTCACGCTCGGGGCGCTGGCCAACTACACCGTGCTGATGCCGACGAAGAACTCGGTCATCCGGCCCTTCGTCGACCGGCTGCTGTTGACCAACGGCATTCCGGACCTGCCGAACACGGTGGAAACCGTCTCCGATTCCTTCGGCCGCGCCTTCGTCACGCGCCACAACGCCATCTGGTTCATCTCGCGCGGGGTGGTGGCCGACGAATTGCAGAACGGCCGGTTGGCCGAGCTGGAGATCGACATGGGCGAGACGCGGGGTGCGGTCGGGCTGACGACGCCGGCGGCCGTTGAGCCAAGTGCTGCGCTCGCCCTGATGAAACAGACGATCCGCAACCATGTGGCGGCGCGGACTGCGCTGATCTGAACCTGCTCGTCAGTGCGCCTCGTCCCAATTGTGCGCGGCGCGGGCATCGACCTTGAGCGGCACGCGCATGGAAACGGCCGGCATGGCGGCATGCTCCATGGTCGCAACGATGATCGGCATGGCGGCCTCGACCGCCTCGTCCTCGACCTCGAAGATCAGTTCGTCATGCACCTGCAAAAGCATGCGTGCCCGTTCCTTCAGGCCGGCCGTCTCGAGCGCCGGCTCGACCTTGATCATGGCGCGGCGGATGATGTCGGCGGCCGAGCCCTGGATCGGGGCGTTGATCGCTGCGCGCTCGTTGAAGGCGCGCATCGACGGGTTGGACGACCTGATTTCCGGATAGTGGGCGCGACGGCCGAAGATGGTTTCGACATATCCGTTTTCGCGGGCAAAGGCCTTGGTGCTTTCCATGTAGTCCTTGATGCCCGGAAAGCGCTCGAAATATTTCTTGATGTAGTCGCCGGCTTCCGACCGCTCGATGCCGAGCTGGTTGGCCAGCCCGAAGGCAGAAATGCCGTAGATGATGCCGAAATTGATCGCCTTGGCGCGGCGGCGCACTTCCGACGGCATGCCCTCGACCGGCACGCCGAACATTTCGGAAGCCGTCATCGCATGGATGTCGATGCCGTCGGCAAAGGCCTGGCGCAGCTGCGGGATCTCGGCCACATGGGCCAGCACGCGCAGTTCGATCTGGCTGTAGTCGGCCGACAGCAGCTTGTGCCCCGGGGTCGAGACGAAGGCGGTGCGGATCTTGCGGCCCTCGGCGGTGCGCACCGGAATGTTCTGCAGGTTTGGTTCGGACGAGGACAGGCGGCCGGTCGTCGTTGAAGCGAGCGAATAGCAGGTGTGAACGCGCTTTGTCTCAGGGTGGACGAAGCCCGGAAGGGCGTCCGTATAGGTCGATTTAAGCTTGGTCAGCTGGCGCCAGTCGACGATCTTGCGCGGCAGCGGCGCACCTTCGGCGGCGAGGTCTTCCAGCACCTGGGCCGAGGTGGACCATTGGCCGGTCTTCGTCTTCGAGCCGCCGGGAAGGCCCATGCGGCCGAACAGGATGTCGCCGAGCTGCTTGGGCGAACCGATGTTGAAGCGCTCGCCGGCGAGTTCATAGATCTCGTCCTCGAAGGCGGCTGCCTTCTGGCCGAGTTCACCGGACAGGCGCGACAGGATCTGCCGGTCGATCGAGATGCCCCGCTCTTCCATGTCGGCGAGAACCGGGATCAACGGGCGCTCCAGCCGCTCGTAGATGCGCGTCAGCTTGTCGGCCGCGAGCCGGGGTTTGAGCACCATCCACAGGCGCAGCGTCACGTCCGCGTCTTCCGCGGCATAGGCGGTCGCCTTGTCGATATCGACATGATCGAAGGTGACCGACGACTTGCCGGTGCCGGCGACATCCTTGTAGGCGATCGGCGTGTGGCCGAGCCATTTCTCAGAGAGGCCATCCATGCCGTGATTGCCCTTGCCGGCATCCAGCACATAGGACATCAGCATGGTGTCGTCGAAGCCCTTGATGACGACGCCGTAACGCTTCATCAGCAGGTAGTCGTATTTGAGGTTCTGGGCCACCTTGAGGATCGACGGGTCTTCGAGCAGGCTTTTCAGTGCATCGAGCGCCGCCGCCATCGGGATCTGGCCCTCGGCCAGCTTCAGGCCGTCGCTGAACAGGTCGTCGCGGCCGGTCTTGTGGCCAAGCGGCACATAGGCGGCGCGAATGTCGGTCGAGCCGGACTGCTGGCCATTGTCGGCGATGGCCAGCGAGAAGCCGACCAGCTCGGCCAGCATCGGATCGATGGAAGTCGTCTCGGTATCGAAGGCAACAAGGCCGGTTTCGCGCGCAGCATCGATCCAGGCATTCAGCGTATCGAGGTCGCGGATCGTCTGGTAACCGGTCGTGTCGATCTTGGCGCCATGGAACGCTGCCGCGCGCGCGGCGGCCAGATCCGCCGGTGTCGGATCGCCGGTCGCAGGTGAGGAAAGCTGGGCTGCCTTGCCGGCCTCAACCGGTGCGGCGGACGGAGCGGAGGCCCCGCCATTTGCCGGTACTGCTGCGTCGAGGTCCGGTCCGTGGGCGGCTGGCCCCCATTCGACAGTGACCGGAGCCGGCTCGATGGCGGAGGCATCACAACCGCAAGCCTCGGCGACGCGACGCGTCAGCGTGGTGAATTCCATCGTCTTCAGGAAACCAATCAGCCTCGGTCCGTCCTGCTTTTCCAGCACCAGGGCATCGAGCGGCATTTCGAGCGGCACATCGGTTTTCAGAGTCACCAGCTGGCGCGACAGGCGCACGAGATCGGCATTGGCGATAATGTTTTCGCGGCGCTTGACCTGCTTGATCTCGCTTGCACGGGCCAGCAGTGTATCGAGATCACCGAACTCCTCCAGCAGCTGGGCCGCCGTCTTCGGGCCAATACCGGGAACGCCGGGCACATTGTCGGTCGAATCGCCGGTCAACGACTGCAGGTCGATCATCTTTTCCGGTGGCACGCCCCATTTTTCCACGACGTCGGGAATGCCGATCTGCTTGTCCTTCATGCTGTCATACATGTGGACCGTGGGGGTGACGAGCTGCATCAGGTCCTTGTCGGAGGAGATGATGGTGACGTCGGCGCCGATCGCCTCGGCCTGGCGGGCATAGGTGGCGATCAGGTCGTCGGCCTCGAAACCCTCGGTTTCGATGCAGGGCAGGTTGAAGGCGCGGGTCGCCTGGCGGATCAGGCCGAACTGCGGGACCAGCTCTTCCGGCGGCGCCGACCGATTGGCCTTGTATTGCGGATAGAGTTCCTTGCGGAAGGTCTTCGACGAATAGTCGAAGATGACGGCGAAATGGGTCGGCGTCACCCCGACATTCGTGTCACGCGCGTCCGTCAACAGCTTCCACAGCATGTTGCAGAAACCCGAGACGGCGCCGACCGGCAGCCCGTCAGACTTGCGAGTCAACGGAGGAAGGGCGTGAAAGGCGCGGAAGATGAAGCCCGAGCCGTCGACGAGGAAGAGATGATCGCCTTTTTTCATGTCGGCATGGATAGCGCGAGGCGTTCGAGGCGTCCATATAAACTTGGCGCGGGAACCCGGCCGCAAACACGGAAACGTTACGAATTTGTAATCCGGTCTTCCCTTGAAAAACCATATTTCACCGCACATTTGATAGTCACCGGCGCCTGATCACGCCGCAGTCTGAAAGAGGCTCGTCCCCCGCCGCTTCAGACTGGACAAAGGCCTTATCCCCCTCTCCGGGCCTTTGTCCCTCGTTTCGAAGCCGCCATCGCGTCCGCCTCCACGCAATGGCGGCTTCTTCACGTCCCGGCCATGATTTTCCCTCGCGGCCCAGCCATCGGAACTCCGCAGACAGAGATAGATCGCCTACGATTTATTCTTGAGGGAAGCCGCAAACAGGCTTACCCATTGGCATGGCCCAAAATCGCTCCGATTCCGCCACCTATCTCGCCGGTCAACTGGCCAAGGGATTTGCCCGCGCCCTGCAGGTGCGTGCGGCGAAACTGGGATTTTCGGCCGGCCAGCTGCCCATTCTGATAGAACTGTGGAACGAAGAGGGGCTGACCCAGAAGCAGCTCCTCGACAGAGTGGACATCGAACAGGCGACCATGGCCAATACGCTGTCGCGCATGGAGCGCGACGGCCTGATCGAGCGCCGCCCCCATCCGACCGATCGCCGGGCCCAGCTCGTTTACCTCACCGGCAAGGCACGCGACATGAAGGACGAGGCACTTTCCGCAGCTGACGAGGCCGACCAGGCGTTGTTTGCCGGATTTCGCCGCTTCGAGAAGGAGCTGATGCTCGAATATATCCGCTGGGCGGTCGACAACGCCCGCAAGCTGTGAGCGGAAACCCTCCGCCCCACGACGAAATTTAATGTCGACCGGCCTCGAATCCCAAAAGCCTTTGGTCTATCGTCCCGCCGATTTTCAAATTTGCAGGATAAATGCCATGACCGATATTTCCGCCGTGCTTGCCAGCGCCGACAAGGCCTTGCCGCAGAGCCTCGACCGGCTGTTCGACCTCGTCCGTATCCGCTCGATCTCGACCGATCCTGCCTACAAGGCAGAGTGCCGCAAGGCCGCCGAGTGGCTGGTCCAGGAACTGGCCGCGCTCGGCTTTACGGCTTCGGTGCGCGACACGCCCGGCCATCCGATGGTCGTCGCCCACCACGCCGGCGCGACGGCAAACGCGCCGCATGCCCTGTTCTACGGCCACTACGACGTCCAGCCGGTCGATCCGCTGAACCTTTGGGAAAACGATCCCTTCGCCCCGGCAATCAAGGAAATCGAGCCCGGCCGCAAGGTGATCACCGGCCGCGGCACTTCCGACGACAAGGGCCAGTTGCTGACCTTCGTCGAAGCCTGCCGCGCCTACAAGGCGGTCCATGGCAGCCTGCCGATCGAGATCACCATCCTGTTCGAGGGCGAGGAAGAATCCGGCTCGCCGTCCCTGAAGCCCTTCCTTCTGGCCAATGCCGAAGAGCTGAAGGCCGATTATGCACTTGTGTGCGACACCAGCATGTGGAACACCGAGACGCCGGCGATCGCCGCTGCGCTGCGCGGCCTGGTCGGCGAGGAAATCACCATCACGGCCGCCGACCGCGATCTGCATTCCGGCCTGTTCGGCGGTGCCGCCGCCAACCCGATCCACATCCTGGTCGACATCCTGGCCGGGCTGCATGACGAAACCGGCCGCATCACCTTGGCCGGCTTCTACGACGGGGTCGAGGAGACGCCGGCCAACATCAAGGCATCGTGGGAAACGCTCGGCCGCACGGCGGAAGGCTTCCTTGGTGAAGTGGGCTTGTCTGTGCCCTCGGGCGAAAAGGGCCGCTCGGTGCTCGAGCTCACCTGGGCGCGGCCGACGGCGGAAGTCAACGGCATTACCGGCGGCTATACCGGCGAGGGTTTCAAGACGGTGATTGCGGCCAAGGCCTCGGCCAAGGTGTCGTTCCGTCTGGTCGGAGACCAGGACCCGGCGAAGATCCGCGAGAGCTTCCGCGCCTATGTCCGCTCCAAGATCCCGGCCGACTGCTCGGTCGATTTCCACGAGCATGGCGGCTCGCCGGCAATCCAGTTGTCCTACGATTCGCCGGTTCTGACCAAGGCCAAGAACGCGCTGTCCGACGAATGGCCGAAGCCGGCCGTCGTCATCGGCATGGGCGGATCGATCCCGATCGTCGGCGATTTCCAGAAGATGCTCGGCATGGACTCGCTGCTGGTCGGCTTCGGCCTGACCGACGACCGCATTCATTCGCCGAACGAGAAGTACGACCTGAACTCATTCCACAAGGGCATTCGCTCGTGGATCCGCATCCTGGATGCGCTGGCTTCGGCCTGACCATGAAGGAGCGCGCCGCCTCTTGCGGCGACGCGCTCCGCTTGAAAGCTGCCGGGCTGAGAATTCCGCAAGAGGCCAGAAACGCAAAAAGGCCGGGGGTTGCCCGACCTTTCCTCTGCCGTTTCGACGCCCGTGCCAGTACATCCGTGGTCAGGGGCGGAAACGAGCAATGCGCATTTCCGGACGGTAGCCTCAGCCTCTCGGCCTCAGCGCGCGTCCCATGATCATTAGAATGACCTGAAGTGATTAACGAAAGGTTAACGCCTCACGCATTCCCGATCCGAAACGCTGCAACCATCTTGCGACGGCCGCTGCATTCGTTGACCTTCAGATGGGAAGTGGCGGCGTCGATATCAAGGGCCCCGGCGAATGAGACTTGCCCGGCCGACAATGCTGCGGATAGATAAGGACCCATGAGCCTCCATTCCGTTCGTACCTTCTTCGCCGAGAACGCCCCTGACATCGACGTCATCGTCACCGATGCGAGTTCGGCGACTGTCGCCTTGGCGGCGGAGGCGCATGGGGTCGAGCCGGACCAGATCGCCAAGACAATCTGCCTGAGGATCGGCGACGACGTCGTGCTGGTGGTGACCGCCGGCACCAAACGGCTCGACAATCGGAAGTTCAAGGACCGCTTCGGCGTCAAGCCGCGCATGCTGGGGCCGGAAGACGTGGTCGAGGTCACCAGCCATCCGGTCGGCGGCGTCTGTCCGTTCGGCCTGCCCTCACCCCTCAAGGTCTATTGCGACGTGTCGCTGAAATCGTTCGACCAGGTCGTGCCCGCCGCCGGCGCCACCAATTCGGCGGTCCACATTGCGCCCGGCCGCATGGCGGAACTGACCAATGCCGAGTGGGCGGATCTCTGCCAGTAGGACGGTATCCATCACGCGCCGGAGCGCGCCGGCTGATGGCAGGGCCGAAGGAACGGCGCGACAGGGGAATGTTTACCGCGCGTTAACCCCCCCTTAAATCGCCGCATTTAGACTCCAATCCTCCGGCCGCGCCTTCCTGCTTGTCATGCGGCTGCAACACACAGCGCAAAGCGCGTCACGGCAAAGGCCAAGGACGCTGGCGCACAGGTTTCTGGAGCAAGATCGCCGGCCATGGCAAGCAGAGGCAAATCCCGTGAACGCGTCGAGCCGACCTTCGAGGAGGAGGACGAGCGCGATGACGAGCTTCGCGTCGATGCCGGCGACCGAATCGGCGGCAAGCGCACGGGCCGGAGCACTAAGGCAAAGACCGGCAAGACGGCAAAGGTGGCGCCGAAATCGCGTTCGTCGGGCCGCGGCAAGAGCAAGACGAAGCGCAGTTCCGGCGGCTTGTCCGGCCTGCTCGGCCGGCTGATCTACTGGTGCATCGTGCTCGGCATCTGGGGCGCGATCGGCGTCGGCGGGATCGTCATGTATTACGGCGCGCGCATGCCGAGCGCCAGTTCCTGGTCGATCCCCGAGCGTCCACCCAACCTCAAGGTCGTCTCCGTCGAGGGAACCGTCATCGCCAATCGCGGCGCGACCGGCGGCGAGGCGCTGGCGCTCGAAGACATGTCGCCCTTCATCCCGCAGGCGGTCATCGCCATCGAGGACAGGCGCTTCTATTCGCATTTCGGTGTGGACCCGCTCGGCCTTGCCCGCGCGGTGGTGACCAACCTGGCCAGCGGCCGCACGGTTCAGGGCGGGTCGACGCTGACGCAGCAGCTGGCAAAGAACCTGTTCCTCTCGCCCGAGCGCACGATCGAGCGCAAGATCCAGGAAGTGCTCCTGTCCTTCTGGCTCGAACACAAGTTCACCAAGGACCAGATCCTGGCCATGTATCTCAACCGCGTCTATTTCGGCTCGAACGCCTATGGCGTGGAGGCGGCATCGCGGCGCTATTTCTCCAAGTCGGCCCGCGATGTGAACCTCGGCGAGGCGGCACTCCTGGCCGGCCTGCTGAAGGCTCCGTCGCGCCTTTCCCCGGCACGCGACCCTGAAGCCGCCGAAGCGCGCGCGCAGGTCGTTCTCGGCGCCATGCGCGAGGAAGGCTTCATCTCCGACGACGAGATCAAGACGGCGATGTCGCAGGCCCCGACCACGGCCAAGCGCTACTGGACCGGTGCCGGCCAATACGTCGCCGACATGGTGCTCGACGAAACCAAGCGCCTCATCGGCACGATCGGCGAGGATCTGGTCGTCGAGACAACGATCGACATGACCCTCGAGAAGAAGGCCGAGGCCGTGATCGTCGAAAGCCTCGAGGCCGAGGGTGACAAGCTCAAGGCCTCGCAGGCCGCGCTCGTGTCGATCGACGGCACGGGGGCGATCCGCGCCCTGGTCGGCGGCAAGGACTATGCCGAGAGCCAGTTCAACCGCGCGGTAAAGGCCAGGCGCCAGCCGGGCTCGGCCTTCAAGCCGTTCGTCTACGCCGCGGCGCTGGAAACGGGCGTCCGCCCCGAATCCACCCGCAACGACGCGCCGGTCCGGATCGGCAGTTGGACGCCGGAGAATTACGACGAGAAGTATCGCGGACCGGTGACCATTTCCCATGCACTGGCCAATTCGCTGAACACCATCGCCGCGCAGCTGGTGATGGAGGTCGGTCCGGACCATGTCATCAAACTTGCCCATCGGCTCGGCATCGAATCTGAGCTGCAATCCAATGCCTCGATCGCGCTCGGCACGTCGGAAGTCTCGCTGCTCGAGCTGACGGCCGCCTATGCCCCGTTCATGAACGGCGGCTACAAGGCGACGCCGCACATCATCCGCCGCATTTCCACCGCCGAGGGCAAGGTGCTCTATGAGAACGACTATGCCGAACCGCCCCGCGTGCTCGGCGAACCCGTGGTCGCGGCGATGAACCGCATGCTGAAGGGCGTCATCACCGAGGGCACCGGCAAGAAGGCCCGTCTCGACGGCTGGGAAGCAGCGGGCAAATCCGGCACGACCCAATCCTTCCGCGACGCGCTGTTCGTCGGCTATACCAACAACTTGACGACCGGCGTGTGGTTCGGCAATGACGACGGCCAGTCGATGAAGAAGGTGACGGGCGGCGGGCTTCCCGCCAAGGCCTGGCACGACTTCATGACGGCCGCCCATGCAGGCCTGACGCCCGTACCGCTCGCCGGCGAAGACTATGTCGAGCCGCAGGCGCAACCGATGACGATCGGCACCATCCTTTCGGACGTTTTTTCCGGCGGAGAAGAGCGCTATCCGGCTGCGCCCAACGCGCCCGCCGTCCGGCAAGAGGAGGCCCCGCGGGCAGGCGGGCCGCCGGCGGAAATCCCGCAGGCCGATCCGTATCAACAGGGCGCGGGCGGGCCTGTTCCGCCAGCCGATGTCGGCACTCCATCACCGGTCCAGCCGGCGAGCCGTCGCACGACCCTTCTCGACATCATCATGGGGCAATGAGCCCAGACGTCTTGTTTCGGCGCGTGGCAGGAACCATCTTTTCGCATGTAGCCCGGCACAAGGCTTGACCGCTATCGGTCTAGCCGAGTTCGCAGCAATTTTCGGGCCGCAAAAAGGCCGGGCAATCGGCGCCAATCTGTTCTTTTTACAGGATTACGCCCCGTTTCCAGCCTTGCAGTCAGAAAAACCGCTTCTTATATACGCGACATAACCGCAGCCAAGGCTGCGAGATCCCAGACCATCCACGTCGAGGGGCCGTCAGGGGAATGCCTTTCGGGGGTTCCGACGGCCTGCTTCAAGGAGAGAATGACATGGCTAAAGTAATCGGTATCGACCTTGGAACGACCAATTCCTGCGTTTCCGTCATGGACGGCAAAGACGCGAAGGTCATCGAGAATTCCGAAGGCGCGCGCACGACCCCGTCGATGGTTGCCTTCACCGACGACGGCGAGCGCCTCGTCGGCCAGCCGGCCAAGCGCCAGGCCGTGACCAACCCGACCAATACCCTCTTTGCCGTCAAGCGCCTGATCGGCCGCCGTTATGAAGACCCGACCGTCGAGAAGGACAAGGGTCTCGTTCCCTTCCCAATCGTCAAGGGCGACAATGGCGACGCATGGGTCGAAGCCCAGGGCAAGGCCTATTCTCCGGCACAAATCTCCGCCATGATCCTTCAGAAGATGAAGGAAACGGCAGAAGCCTATCTCGGCGAGAAGGTCGAAAAGGCAGTCATCACCGTTCCCGCCTACTTCAACGACGCGCAGCGCCAGGCAACCAAGGATGCCGGCCGCATCGCCGGTCTCGAAGTCCTGCGCATCATCAACGAGCCGACGGCTGCAGCGCTTGCCTATGGTCTCGACAAGAAGGACGGCAAGACCATCGCCGTATACGACCTTGGCGGCGGCACCTTCGATATTTCGGTTCTTGAGATCGGTGACGGCGTCTTCGAAGTGAAGTCGACCAATGGCGATACCTTCCTCGGTGGTGAAGACTTCGACATGCGTCTGGTCGAATATCTCGCAGCCGAGTTCAAGAAGGACCAGGGTATCGACCTGAAGAACGACAAGCTGGCCCTGCAGCGCCTCAAGGAGGCTGCTGAAAAGGCCAAGATCGAACTGTCGTCCTCGCAGCAGACCGAGATCAACCTGCCGTTCATCACGGCGGACGCTTCCGGTCCGAAGCACCTGACGTTGAAGCTGACCCGCGCCAAGTTCGAAAGCCTGGTCGATGATCTCGTCCAGCGGACCGTTGCGCCGTGCAAGGCCGCGCTCAAGGATGCCGGCGTGACCGCCGCCGAGATCGACGAAGTGGTTCTGGTCGGCGGCATGAGCCGCATGCCGAAGGTCCAGGAAGTGGTGAAGCAGCTGTTCGGCAAGGAGCCGCACAAGGGCGTGAACCCGGATGAAGTCGTCGCCATGGGCGCGGCGATCCAGGCCGGCGTTCTGCAGGGCGACGTCAAGGACGTCCTGCTGCTCGACGTGACCCCGCTGTCGCTCGGCATTGAGACCCTCGGTGGCGTCTTCACCCGTCTGATCGATCGCAACACGACGATCCCGACGAAGAAGAGCCAGACCTTCTCGACCGCCGAAGACAACCAGAATGCGGTGACCATCCGCGTTTCGCAGGGCGAACGCGAAATGGCGGCCGACAACAAGCTGCTCGGCCAGTTCGACCTCGTCGGCCTGCCGCCGGCTCCGCGTGGCGTCCCGCAGATCGAAGTCACTTTCGACATCGACGCCAACGGCATCGTCCAGGTTTCGGCCAAGGACAAGGGCACCGGCAAGGAACAGCAGATCCGCATCCAGGCCTCGGGTGGCCTGTCCGACGCCGACATCGAAAAGATGGTGAAGGACGCCGAGGCGCATGCCGAGGAAGACAAGAAGCGTCGTGCCGGCGTCGAAGCCCGGAACCATGCCGAGAGCCTCGTCCATTCGACGGAAAAGTCTCTCAAGGAGTATGGCGACAAGGTTTCGGAGACCGATCGCAAGGCCATCGAGGATGCGATCGCCGCCCTCAAGGGCGCGATCGAAGCTTCCGAGCCGAATGCCGAGGATATCCAGGCCAAGACCCAGACCCTCATGGAAGCTTCCATGAAGCTCGGCCAGGCGATCTATGAAGCGCAGCAGGCCGAAGAAGGCGCTGGCGCATCGGAAGGCGGCAAGGACGACGATGTCGTCGATGCCGACTACGAGGAAGTCAAGGACGACGACGCAAAGAAGTCGGCCTGATGCAGCGGCCAGAGCGACGCTTTACCTTCAAGGGGCTGGCCTTCGGGCCAGCCGCATTTTCATTGGCCCTGTGTGCAAGCGCCGTCGCGGCGCAGGACAAGGGCCAGATGGAAATTGTCCACAGCAAGGTGAGCGCCGCCGAGGCCACCATCGTCAAGGCGATCGGCGCGGGCGACAGCCGGCTACTCTCCAGAACAGGCACCGAACTCGGCCGGATCATCGAGGCGGCGCTCAAGCGCCGCGAGGATGGCGGCAGCGTGACGTCCTGCGACATGGCGGCCCATTCGCTGGCTTATCTCGCCGTGTCGGCGGCTGACGGACTGGCCAACAAGGGCGAGGCCCGCCGCATGCTGATCGAAGATGCACGCGCCGCGGCGTCTGACTTCCAGAAGGACATGGCCGCCTGCGAGAAGCAGGCCGGCAAGAGAACTGGCAGCCACACGAGCGTGGAGAAAGCTTTGAGAGCTTTGTAAGACCATGGCAAAAGCAGATTTCTACGAGACCCTGGGGGTCACCAAGACCGCTGACGAAAAGGAGCTGAAGAGCGCCTTTCGCAAGCTGGCGATGAAATTCCATCCGGACAAGAATCCGGGCGACGCCGAGGCCGAGAAGAAGTTCAAGGAACTCAACGAGGCCTATGAGACGCTCAAGGATCCGCAAAAGCGTGCAGCCTATGACCGTTTCGGCCATGCCGCCTTCGAGCAGGGCGGCGGCGCCGGCTTCCATCCGGGCGGCGGCGGTTTTGCCGGCGGCGGCTTCTCCGACATTTTCGAGGACATCTTCGGCGAGATGATGGGTGGCGGCCGCGGAGGCCGGGCCCGCTCGACGGGCGGCCGCGAACGCGGCGCCGACCTGCGCTACAACATGGAAATCTCGCTCGAGGAATCCTTCACCGGCAAGACCGCGCAGATCAGGGTTCCGACCTCGATCACCTGCGAGGTCTGCACCGGAACCGGGGCCAAGCCGGGTACCCAGCCGACGACCTGCGCCACGTGCCAGGGAACGGGGCGCATCCGCGCGGCGCAAGGCTTCTTCTCGATCGAGCGGACCTGTCCGACCTGCCACGGCCGTGGCCAGACCATTTCCGACCCCTGTGGCAAGTGCCATGGCCAGGGCCGGGTGACGGAAGAGCGGTCCCTGTCGGTCAACATCCCGGCCGGCATCGAGGACGGCACGCGCATTCGCCTGCAGGGCGAGGGCGAGGCCGGTCTGAGGGGCGGTCCGTCAGGCGATCTCTACATCTTCCTGTCGGTCAAGCCGCATGAGTTCTTCCAGCGTGACGGGGCGGATCTCTATTGCACCGTGCCGATCTCGATGACGACGGCCGCTCTCGGCGGCACGTTCGACGTGGTAACCCTCGACGGCGCCAAGTCGCGCGTCACGGTCCCGGAGGGTACCCAGCCCGGCAAGCAGTTTCGCCTGAAGGGCAAGGGCATGCCGGTTCTGCGTTCGGCGCAGACGGGCGACCTCTATATCCAGATCCAGATCGAGACACCGCAGAAGCTAACCAAGCGGCAGCGGGAGCTGTTGCAGGAGTTCGAGCAACTGTCCTCGAAGGAGAACAATCCGGAATCGACCGGCTTCTTCGCCCGGATGAAGGACTTCTTCGACACGCTCAGCGACTGAGCGGAGCGGTCAATTCGTGAGAGACATCAAGCGAGCCGGAGACCTCTCCGGCTCGCTTCTTTTTTGCGGCATCGGATCAGGCGGCGGCCGGACGCGGCTGGCGAAGGATGAACCAGGCAAAGCGGCGCTGAATGGTGGGCGCAATGCCATAGACGATGCTGAATACCATGATCGGCGCCAGGATGGCGGTGCGCTCCCAGAGCGGCCATCCTTCGGTCAGCGGCATCAGCACATAGAGAATTGCCGTGACGAAGGGATAGATGGCAGCCAGCATCAGCAGGGATAGCCGGAATTTGGAGGGGACGGGACGGGAGGCGGAAAGGTCGGACATGTTGCTCTCCATAGGAACGGTACGTTTCGTTACATATAGAAACGGAGCGTTTCGTTCAATAGCAAACCATGCTATGGCGATTAAAAAACTCCGGAGGCCGGCGTGTCAGTGAAGAACCAGGGAGAAGACCGGCGCACGTCGATCGGGTCGCAGCGCAATCCGGCCAGCGAGGAGGCCATTCTCAAGGCCGCGCAGGACATTCTCCTCGAAGGCGGCCTGCCCGCCTTTTCGATTGAGGCGGTCGCCCGGCGGGCCAAGGCAGGCAAGCCGACGATCTACCGATGGTGGCCGTCCAAGGCAGCACTGCTGCTGGATGTCTATCACCGGCAGAAGGACGGAGTGCCCCATCCCGACACCGGGGATATCCGCAAGGATCTCTCGCTGTTCCTCGCAGGACTGCTTGGGTTCTGGCGCGATGGCGGAGGGGCAATCTTCCGCTCGATCATCGCGGAAGCGCAGAGCGATCCCGCCGCGCTGCAGGCGCTGCAGGCCTATGCCATGTCCCGATGCCGGCAGAGCGGTGTTATCCTGCAGCGCGGACAGGCGCGCGGAGAGGTTCGGGCGGATATCGATCCGGCACTGCTGATCGAGCTCTTCTCCAGTTTTGCCTGGAACAGGCTGCTCACCAGCCGGCTGGACGTGAGCCAGAGCGAGATCGAACAGATCGTCTCGGCCGTAGTGGACGGGGTCGCGTTGCGAAACCAGCCGCGTCAATAGTGCGGCGGGCGGGTGATGGCGGGCGCTTCGAGCGCCTGTTCCTCGAGCGACAGGAAGCGCTCGGTCAGGCGGTCGAGCTTGGCGCGTGTCTGTTCGACCACCTTCCACTGCTCCGTGATCTGGTCGGAGAGTTCCTCGATGACCCGGGCCTGATGCGCCACCGTCTCTTCCAGTCGCAGTGTGCGGTCTTCCTGGTCGGTCATGATCTGCTCCCATTGTTGGATCGACGCGGTTCTGGCGGATGTCGTCCGTGCGGTCAATGGCGGCGAAACGGCTGTCTCTCTTTCTAGCGCTGCTTCTTTTTCTTGTAAGGCATCAGCATGATGGCCGATGCGGTCACCGCCGCGGCGAAGGTGAGTGCCAGCGGGATGGCGATCATGGCCGCGGGTAGATAGGGGTTGCGGCTGTGCGCGAGATGGCTGCCGAGCCCGCCGATATCAAGCCAGATCAGCAGGACGGCGACGGCAAGGCCGAGTCCCGCGCCGAACAGTGCATTGACGCCGAGGAAACGCAGCATTTCCCAATGATCGCGGCGCGCCTCTTCCGGTGTCAGTTCGTCTCGATCAATATTCATGTGCCTGGCCCTGCTATCTCCGCCGAACGACCAAATACACCCATGCCGGACGGCGGTCCATGCGTCCGAACGTCCACCTTATCCCAATCGTTCCGCGCCTTGTCCGGGAAAACCACGAGCCCGCCTTGCCATCGAAGGCCTTTCAGCCTAGCTCAGGGCTAGACCGAACCCGGACCATCATGACGCACAAGACCTCGATCCACCGGCTGAAGCTCACGGATTTCCGCAATTATGCGACCGCCGCCCTTGCACTCGACGGGCGACACGTCGTGCTGACGGGCGAGAACGGCGCCGGCAAGACCAATCTGATGGAGGCCGTCTCCTTCCTGTCGCCCGGCCGGGGCCTACGCCGGGCCGTTCTGGCCGACGTGGCGCGCGTTGGCGCGCCGGGCGGTTTTTCTGTCTTCGCCGAGGTCGACGGCATCGAGGGAGAGGTCGAGATCGGCACGGGCTCGGAGGGCGAAGGCGAGAGTGTGGTCCGGCGGCTGCGCATCAACGGCACGCCGGCCAGGTCGGTCGACGAGTTGACCGATCACTTGCGCATCCTCTGGCTGACGCCGGCGATGGATGGGCTGTTTACCGGCTCAGCCTCGGAACGCCGCCGCTTCCTCGACCGGCTGGTCCTGTCCCTCGATCCGGCGCATGGCCGCCGCGCCAGCGACTTCGAACGTGCCATGCGCAGCCGCAACAAGCTGCTGTCGGAAGGGCGGTTCGATCCGACGTGGCTCACCGGCATCGAGCAACAGATGGCCGGGCTCGGTGTGGCCATGATGCTGGCGCGCCGGGAAATGCTCGGGCTGCTGGCCGGCCTGACCGCCCGGCAGGACGATTCGAGTTTCCCTTCGGCGCGACTGGACCTTAACGGCTTTCTCGACGAGGAAAGCGACGTGCCGGCGATCGAGATCGAGGACAGATATCTCGCGGCGCTTGCCAATGGCCGCTATCGCGACGCGGCGGCCGGCAGGACGCTGGAGGGGCCGCACCGCGCCGATCTCCTGGTCCGCCATGCCGACAAGGACATAGAGGCGGAACGCTGTTCGACCGGAGAGCAGAAGGCCCTGCTCGTCGGTCTGGTGCTTGCCCATGCGCGTCTCGTCGCCACCATGACCGGCCACGCGCCCATCCTGCTTCTGGACGAGATCGCCGCCCATTTCGACGAGGGGCGGCGCGCCGTGCTGTTTGACCGGATCGACGCGCTGGGCGGCCAGGCCTTCATGACCGGCACCGACCGGGCGATGTTTTCGGCGCTCGGCGAACGTGCCCAGTTCGTCACGGTACGCGACAGCGTGCTCTCCGCCTGACGGCCTTCGCGGCCTTTCCCAACCACGCCAACCGTGCGATCATCGATTCCATGGATCCCCTCAGCCCCGACGAAATCTCCCGTTATCACCGGCATATCCTGCTTCCCGAGATCGGCGGACAGGGCCAGCAGAGGCTGAAGGCCGCCCGCGTGCTGGTGATCGGCGCCGGTGGACTGGGCGCACCTGCCCTGTTGTACCTTGCAGCAGCGGGTATCGGCACGCTAGGAATTGTCGACGACGACCGGGTTTCACTCTCCAACCTTCAGCGTCAGGTGATCCATGACGGCGGCACGATCGGCGAAGAGAAGACGGAAAGTGCTGCCCGCGCGATCGCCCGCCTCAACCCCCATGTCCGGGTGCGGCGCTACGAGGAGCGTTTCGACGGTGTATTCGCCGCAGCCCATCTCGGCAGCTTCGACCTGCTGATCGACGGTTCCGACAATTTCGATACGCGCTACGCGGCAGCCGATGCGGCCGAGACGAGGCAGGTCCCGCTTGTGACCGGCGCCGTCGGCCGGTTCGACGGTTCGCTGACCGTGTTGAAACCCTATGAGAAAAATTCCGAAGGGGAGCCCAATCCGGGCTATCGCGACCTCTTTCCCGAAAGGCCGCCCGCCGGGCTGGTGCCGGCCTGCGCCGAGGCAGGTATCATCGGTGCGTTGACGGGTGTGATCGGCACGCTGATGGCGATGGAAGCGATCAAGCTGATCACCGGGGTCGGCGAGCCTCTGGTCGGCCGCCTGCTGCTCTACGACGCGCTGTCGGCCCGGTTCGACACGATCCGCTATCGGCGGCGCAAGGCTCCGCCTTCGTCATGACGTTCGAGATCGTGCGCATCGATGCGGGCTTCGACCGCTACGAGGAGCTGCTGCATGTGATCCTGGCGGCCTTCGCCTTCATGGACGGGCGGATCGACCCGCCCTCCTCTGCGCATCGACTGACGCCCGCCTCACTCCGGCAAAAGGCTGCACAGGAGATCGCGTTTGCCGCGGTCGAAAAGGGGCAACTAGTCGGCTGTATCTTCCTGAAACCGGAAGAAGCCACGCTCTACATCGGCAAGCTTGCGGTCCACCCCGCGGCACAGGGCAAGGGCATAGGCCGGCTCCTGCTCGCGCGGGCAGAAGCGACGGCCCGGGAACTGGGGCTCGCCTGCCTCCGGCTGGAGACCCGCGTCGAACTCACCGAGAACCACCGAATGTTTGCCGCCTGGGGTTTTGGCAGGACGGCGGAGAAACGCCATGCCGGCTACGACCGGACGACATCCATCGAAATGCGCAAGCCGCTCGACTGACGGACCTTGCTCAGGTCCGGCTGGGAAGAACGCGGTTCGGCGGGCGATGGCCGTCGAAATATGTCCGGATGTTGATGATCACCTTGTCGCCCATGTCGATGCGACCCTCGATGGTGGCCGAACCGGTATGCGGCAGAAGCACGACCTTGCCCTCATTGGCCAACTTGACCAGCTTCGGATTGACCGCCGGTTCCTTCTCGAACACGTCGAGCCCCGCGCCGGCGATCCGCCCTTCGCGCAGGCACTGGATCAGGGCGTCCTCATCGATGATGTCGCCGCGCGCGGTGTTGACGATGTAGCTGTTCGGCTGCATCAGGGCCAGACGCCGTGCCGACAGGAGATGGAAGGTGGCGGGCGTCGACGGGCAATTCACCGAGACGATATCGACGCGGGCGAGCATCTGGTCGAGGCTGTCCCAATAGGTCGCCTCCAGCTCGTCTTCGGTCACCGGATTGACGCGCTTGCGGTTGTGGTAGTGGATCGACAGGCCGAAGGCCTTGGCGCGGCGGGCGACGGCGGTGCCGATACGGCCCATGCCGATGATGCCGATGCGCTTGCCCCATATGCGCCGACCGAGCATCCAGGTCGGGGACCAGCCGGTCCATTCGCCGGGCTTGTCCATGAGGATTCGCGCACCCTCCACCAGGCGGCGAGGCACGGCGAGGATCAGCGCCATGGTCATGTCGGCGGTGTCTTCGGTCAGGACGTTCGGCGTGTTGGTGACCGTGATGCCCTTTCTTGCGGCCGCGTCGACGTCGATGTGGTCGATGCCGTTGGAGAAGCTGGCGATCAGCTTCAGTTGGGGTCCCGCCTGCTCGATCAACGCGGCATCGATGCGATCCGTCACCGTGGGCACGAGGACATCCGCGGTTTTCACGGCGGCGACCAGCTCCGGCTGCGTGCGCGGCTTGTCGTCGATATTGAGCTCCGCCTCGAACAGTTCGCGCATGCGGGTCTCCACTGCGTCCGGCAATTTCCGGGTGATGTAGACCTTGGGTCTTTTCCTGTTCGTCATGGGAAGAATCGATACCTTGTTCAGAGGTCGTTAACCAAGACGGGGGATAATTTCCCCGTTCAGGGCATTTTCTACCAAACCCGTCAGCGAAGACAAACAAAACCTCGCAGGTCGGCGCCCGTTTTCTGGCGAGACCGGCGGACCGGATGGCGGAATCGCGAAGAAACCCTTGAAATCTTTGAGCGATCGGAACCGCCATGCGTCACTTCGTGCTTCGTGCCTCTCTCGTTTCGTGGATCGCCCTCGGGCTTTGCGCAATGGGCGGGCCGGCAGCAGAGGCCCAGAGCGTCTCCAAGGGGTCGAGCGGCCTGCCGCTGCCACGCTTCGTCAGCCTGAAGGCCAAGCGTGTCAATCTGCGGATCGGTCCGAGCACCGACTATGCGGTGTCCTGGCTGTATCTGAAATCCGGCCTGCCGGTCGAGATCATCCAGGAATACGAGAACTGGCGGCGCATTCGCGATGCGGACGGCACCGAGGGATGGGTGAGCCAGACGCTTCTGTCCGGCGAGCGCACGGCCGTCGCCGCGCCCTGGATGCGCGGCGATGACGTCTTCGTCATCCTGCGGGCCGATTCCCAATCCACTGCCCCGGCCGTCGCCAAGCTCGAGCCGGGCGTGGTCATCCGCCTCGAGGAATGCACCGGCAACTGGTGCCTGGCGGAAGCGGGCGGCGTCACCGGATGGGTCGCACAGGCCGAAATCTGGGGCGCCTATCCCGGAGAGGCTTTCAAATAAGCCCGGCGTCGCGGGCGGCGTCCGACAGCGAGCCGAACGGACGCGGACCGATCTGCTGGATGACGATGCCGGCAGAGAGGCAGCCAAGGCGTCCGCAATCGAACAGCGACCGACCTTGGGTATAGCCGAACAGAAAACCCGCCGCGAACAGGTCTCCGGCGCCCGTCGTGTCAACCAGCTTGTCAATCACGGTCGCTTCGACCCGGATGCGCTCGCCACCCTTGAGGATCACCGCCCCTTCTTCGCTCATCGTCACGGCCGCGAGCTTGCAATCCCTGGCCATCCTCTCCAGCGCGAGATCGAAATCCTCCGTCTCGTAAAGGGCGAGAGCTTCCTGCTTGTTCGAGAAGACGATATCGACCGTGCCCGAGCGCATTAGGTCGAGGAACTCGTCGCGATAGCGACCGACGCAGAAGCTGTCGGACAAGGTCATCGACATCTCACGTCCGTTCTCGTGGGCGATGCGGGCACAGTCGAGGATGGCCTGCTTGGCGCGCGGCGGATCCCAGAGATAGCCTTCGAAATAGGTCACCTTTGACTGTGCGACGACCTCCGGCTCGACGTCTTCGGGGCCGAACTCGACGCAGGCGCCGAGATAGGTGTTCATCGAGCGCTCGCCATCGTCGGTGACGAAGATCATGCTGCGCGCGGTCGGCGGAAAAGTGCCTTCCGGCTTCGTTTCGTAATGCACGCCCTGGGCGCGGATGTCGTGGGCGAAGATCTTGCCCAGTTGATCCTCTGCGACCTTGCCGAAATAGGCCGCCTTGCCGCCGAGGCTGGCGATGCCGGCAGCCGTGTTACCGGCGCTGCCGCCCGACGCTTCCACCGCCGGACCCATCAGGGCGTAGAGCTTTTCGGCGCGCTCGGCGTCGATCAGGTTCATCGCGCCCTTGGTGATGCCATTGTCGACGAGAAAGTCATCCTCGCAACGCGAGAGGATGTCGACGATGGCATTGCCGACTGTGAGAACATCGAACCTGCTCATGAATCCCGGATCTCCAATAGTTTGGGCTGCCTCGGTCATAGCTGTTTTTCCTCAGCAGAAAAGCGAAAACCTGCAGCCTAGGAGGAAATGCGTAGACGTCATTCCGTTGTCACGCAGACCGATTAGACAAGCCTCAAGTGACGACGGCATGAGCGCCTCACACGCAACGCCGTCCGCTCGGGACATGATTTGTCCCTTTCCAGGATCGCATCAACCACGGATGTACTGGCGATGTGAACTTTGGGCTCGACGGGATCGAGCAGGGAAAGCGGGGGAAGCCCCGCTTCTTTCGTTTGCGGGCCGTACTAACAATAATCAAAACGCACTGGCCGCCCGCCAGGCATCGCGGTAAGGCTTGGTCCCCAACGCTTGCTCCCGAGAGCCATTTCGCACATGTATGCCATTGCCCAGGACGTCTTTCCGATCTTCATCCTTATCCTGTTCGGCTGGGGACTGGTGAAGACCAGGGTGCTGAATGCCGACATTGGCGACGGTCTCGGCGAGTTCGTGTTCAAGGTCGCAGTGCCGGTCCTCCTCTTCCGGACGATCTCCCAGGCCGACTTCCACGGAGCATCGCCGTTCCGCCTGTGGATCGCCTATTTTTCCGGCGTCGCGATCACCTGGGCGGTCGGGCACATCCTGGCGACCAGGATCTTTGGCCGCGACGCGCGGGTCGGTGTGCTGGCGGGGGTGTCGTCGGCCTTCGCCAACAACATCTTCATCGGCCTGCCGCTGGTGGAGCGGACCGTCGGAAGCGACGGCATCGTCGCCGTGTCGATCCTGCTTGCCGTGCACCTGCCGCTGATGATGGTCATCGGTACGGTGCTGATGGAGCGCGCCGAGCACAAGGTCAACGGCGGCCAGGCCCGCGGGGTCCTCAATGTGCTTCGACAGGTGGGCACCAATCTCCTCCGCAATCCGCTGGTAATCGGCCTTGCGGCGGGCCTCATCATGCATGTGAGCGGACTTGCGCTTCCCGGCGTCTTGGCGAGCGTCGTCGACCAGATCACTGCCATGGCGGCGCCGGCTGCCCTGATTTCGCTGGGAATGGCGCTCAACAAATATGGAATCCACGGCAATGTCCGGATCGCCGCCGTCATTGCCGCGCTGAAACTCTTGCTGATGCCCGGCTGCGTCTGGCTCGCATGCAGGCTTCTAGGCTTGAGCGCTGACTGGACCGCGGCCCTGGTGCTCACCTCTTCGGTTCCCACCGGCATCAACGCCTGGCTGATCGCCAACCGCTTCGGTGTGGGACACGGGCTCGCCGCCTCGGCGATCTCGCTATCCACAGCGGTCGGCGTATTGAGCGTCACGCTTTGGGCCTGGATGCTGCAGTAAGCCGCCACCACACACGGGGCCAGAACGAAAATGCCCGGCAAAAGCCGGGCATAGTCCTCAACTCGATTTTTTAAAGGCTGGAACTTAGTTGTTGGCAGCCGGTGCCGGAGCGGCATCCGTCGCAGGCGCCGCGTCGGTGGCGGGCGCTGCCGGGGCAGCTTCAGCAGGAGCGGCATCCGCAGCGGGAGCAGCAGGGGCCGCTTCGGTCGCTGCTGCATCGGCCGGTGCAGGTGCGGCCTCGGCCGGCGCAGCGGCGGCATCGGCAGCAGGCAGCGCTACCGGCGTATCGGCCAGCGTACGCAGATAGGCAATCAGATTGGCGCGTTCGTCTTCCTTCTTCAGACCTGCGAAGCCCATGGCGGTGCCGGGGATGAACTTCTTCGGGGCAGCCAGGAAGTGGCTCAGATTGTCATAGGTCCAGGTGACCGCGCCGCCCTGCGAGAACTCGGTCATCGCGGCCGAATAGCCGAAACCTTCATGCGATGCGACCGGACGCTCGACAATGCCGAAAAGGTTCGGGCCAACCTTGTTGGCGCCACCCTTGTCGGCGGTGTGACAGCTCACGCACTTCTTGAAGACTGCTTCGCCGGCAGCAGCGTCGGCGCTTGCCAGGAGCGTGGCAATCGGCGTCTCTGCGGCAGCGGCTGTATCAGCACCGGCTTCGCCTTCGGATGCAGCCTCGGCGACGATGGCGTAGCCTTCCTTCTCCGGAACCTCCGCGTGGAAAATGCCTTCCGACGTGATGGATACCGTCATCAGGACGAAAACGGTGCCAAGAAGAGCACCAACGCCCATGTTCACATATGAGTTCATCTGCAAACGCTCCCATGCAGCCGGCGGATCAGCAACCGGACGATCTTGAAATCGCGCGGAACCTATGTCTTTTGCTTGACAGTTGCAACACGATTGTGATCCCCAAATCGGGACTTTTTGACACTTTTCCGGCGTGATTTGAAGGGGCTAATGATGAACGATGAGGAATTGGGCAAGACCCTCGTGCTGATCCCGGCGCGAATGGCATCGACCCGCCTGCCCGGAAAGCCGCTCGCCGACATCTGCGGCCTGCCGATGATCGTGCAGGTCGCCATGCGGGCGCGCGAGGCGAATGTCGGGCGGATCATTGTCGCCGTTGACGACGCCCGGGTATTCGAGGCGGTCGAGGCCGCGGGCTTTGAGGTTGTCATGACGCGCGCCGATCACCAGTCCGGCTCGGACCGCATCCACGAGGCGCTGACCAAGGCCGATCCGGATGGCGTCGTCGAGACCGTCATCAACGTCCAGGGCGACCTGCCGACGATCGAACCGGAGACCATCCGCGCCGCGCTGAGGCCGCTGGAGGATCCTTCCGTCGACATCGCGACACTGACCGTCGAGATCACCGACGAGGAGGAAAAGACCAATCCGAACGTCGTGAAGGTGGTCGGATCGCCGCTTTCCGACACGCGGCTGCGGGCGCTCTATTTCACCCGCGCGACCGCCCCGCATGGCCAAGGGCCGCTCTATCACCATATCGGTCTTTACGCCTATCGCCGCGCCGCGCTCGAACGCTTCGTCGCCCTTCAGCCCTCGCCGCTGGAAAAGCGCGAATCGCTGGAGCAGCTTCGGGCGCTTGAGGCCGGGATGCGCATCGACGTCGAGATCGTCAATTCGGTCCCGCTCGGCGTCGACACGCAGGCCGATCTCGAAAAGGCACGGCACATCCTCAGCCGCAAGGCACAGTGAAGAACGGACATCCGATGACGACCAGAACCAACAGGATCGCCTTCCAGGGCGAGTTCGGCGCCAATTCCGACATGGCGTGCCGCGACATGTTCCCGCAGATGGAACCGCTCCCCTGCCCGACCTTCGAGGATGCCTTCGTTGCGGTGGAAAACGGCGAGGCTGACCTCGCCATGATCCCGATCGAAAACACCATTGCCGGGCGGGTCGCCGACATTCACTATCTGCTGCCGGAATCGCGGCTGCATATCATCGGCGAATATTTCATGCCGATCCGGTTCCAGCTGATGGTCCTGCCGGGTGTGTCGATCGACGAGATCCGCACCGTGCACAGCCATATCCATGCGCTCGGCCAGTGCCGCAAGATCATGCGGGCCAATGGCTGGAAGCCGGTGGTGGCGGGCGACACGGCGGGGGCTGCCAAGCTCGTCGCCGAGCGCGGCGACCGGACGATGGGTGCGCTTGCGCCGCGCCTTGCGGCGGATCTCTACGGTCTCGACATCGTCGCCGAGAATGTCGAGGACACCGAGAACAACGTGACCCGTTTCGTCGTCCTGTCGCGGGAAGAATCGATCGCCCAGCGCGTGAGCCCCGACGAGTTGATCGTCACCACCTTCGTGTTCAATGTGCGCAACATTCCCGCCGCCCTCTACAAGGCGATGGGCGGCTTTGCCACCAACGGCATCAACATGACCAAGCTCGAGAGCTACCAGATCGGCGGCAAGTTCGTAGCAACCCAGTTCTATGCCGACATCGAGGGCCATCCGGAGGACGCGCCGGTACGGCGCGCGCTGGAAGAGCTGCGGTTCTTTTCCGAAAAGGTTCGCATCCTCGGCGTCTACAAGGGGCACCCGATGCGCGGCAAGCTCGGTGGTTGAGGCTCAGGGCTTCAGCGTTTCCAGTCGAGCCAATCGACGATCAGCCGCCGGGCGATCGTCCCCTCGATCGGCAGGCTCAACCCGTTGACCGGGCCCTGCTCGATCAGTTCGGCAATCTCCGCACGGCCGAACCAGCGGCAATCGGCCAGCTCGGCGGCATCCGCCTGGACGTCGAACGAGAGCGCCTCGGCATAACAGCCGATCATCAACTGGTGCGGCATCGGCCAGGGCTGCGAGGCGTGATAACGCACCCGGCCGATCTCGATCCCCGATTCCTCGCGCGTTTCGCGACGGACGGCATTTTCGATCGTCTCGCCCGGTTCGACGAAGCCGGCGAGGCTCGAATACATGCCCTCGGGAAAGCGATGATTGCGGCCAAGCAGGCAACGGTCGCGCTTCTCGTCGATCGCCAGCATGATCGCCACCGGATCGGTGCGGGGGAAGATCTCGTGAGCACAGGACGTGCAGGCGCGTTTATAGCCGCCGATGCGGCTTTCCATCGCCGAGCCGCAGCGGCCGCAAAAACGATTGTCGGCGTTCCACCGCAACAGGCTGAGCGCCTGGGCCGCCTCGCCCACCAGGTCCTCGCCGATCAGCCGGTCGCGAAACAGGGCGCGCGCATCGGCAGGCTTGTAGTGGCTCGCCAGATCCTCGGCCGGGCACTGGACGGGAACGGCGATCCGCGGTTCCCCGGTCGGCTGGAAACCGAGCAGGACGGCATTGTCGAAATCGGGTGCCAGTTCCGCAAGCTCGTAAGGAGCAAAGAGCGGGTCGAGCACCTGGCCGTCGTGCTTCAATACGAGCTTTGCATCGCAAAAGGCGAGGATATGGGTGCCTTCCACCGCGAGCGCCTTTTCCAGCGACGTCTCGTCTCGATGCTCGCTGTCGCGGGCAAGGGCATTGCGGGAAAAGGCGGTCAGGTCGCTCGGCTCGGGATGCGGGCCATCGAAGTCGAATATCGATTTTTTCATGAGTGAATGGCTTCGAGTATCTTCTGCTGGAAAGTCCGTCGTTCGTCCTCGCCATAGGGCACGGCCGTTCCATGGCCCCAGACGGGCCCCGGCCAGTTGGCATCGCCCTCCTTGCGGGCGATGACATGGACATGCAATTGGCGGACGATGTTGCCGATCGCCGCGACATTGATCTTGGTCGCTCCCGTCGCGGATTTGAGCGCGGCTGCCACCGTGTTCTGCTCGAAGGTCAGGACGGCCTGGTCGAGCGGGGTCAGGTCGAAGACCTCGGAAACGCCGGGGCGCTTCGGCACCAGCACCAGCCAGGGCCAGCGGCTGTCATTGATCAGTCGCAACTCGCAAAGGCCCAGATGGACCAGCAAATCGCTGTCGCGCGCAAGCCGCTCGTCGAGTAGGAATTTGTCCAAGGCGTCCCTCCTGGCATTTTTCTCCCTCATAGCAGTTTTTTACCGGCTTGGCTTGCATTTGATCGCGTAATTGCCGATATGTGGCTCGGGAGGTTGGTGGTGGACGAGCCACTCGCCAACCGGGTCAGGTCCGGAAGGAAGCAGCCCTAACGAGCGCGGCACGGGTCATCGTGCCAGCCTCCCACCTTCCGTTTTATTTGGCCGGCTACGATGCTGGCCAGTGCGCGCCCGGTCACCGGGTCTTTAAGAGACGCTGGCAGGGCGATGAGTGATTTCGAGCCGAAAGCATCGAATTCCGAGGGTAGCGCCACCGGCTACCGGGTTCTCGCCCGCAAATATCGCCCCAAGGACTTTACCGACCTGATGGTCGGCCAGGAGCCGATGGTGAGAACGCTCACCAACGCCTTCGAGACAGGCCGCATCGCGCAGGCTTACATGCTGACCGGGGTGCGCGGGGTGGGCAAGACCACGACGGCCCGCATTCTGGCACGCGGCCTGAATTACAAGACGGCCGAGATCGACAAGCCGACGATCGACCTGAAAATTCCCGGCGAGCACTGCCAGGCAATCATGGAAGGCCGCCATGTCGACGTGATCGAGATGGACGCCGCCTCGCATACCGGCATCGACGACATTCGCGAGATCATCGAGCAGGTGCGCTATCGCCCGGTATCGGCGCGCTACAAGGTCTATATCATCGACGAAGTGCACATGCTGTCGACCCAGGCCTTCAACGGCCTGTTGAAGACGCTCGAGGAGCCGCCCGAGCATGTGAAGTTCATCTTCGCCACCACCGAAATCCGCAAGGTTCCGATCACGGTCCTGTCGCGTTGCCAGCGCTTCGACCTGCGCCGGATCAGCGCCGGGGACCTGGTCGGGCTGTTCTCGACCATTTCCGCCAAGGAAGGCATCACCGCCGAGGAAGAGGCGCTGGCGATGATCGCCCGGGCCGCCGAAGGCTCGGCGCGCGACGGTCTGTCGCTGCTCGACCAGGCGATCGCCCACGGCGGCGGCATCGTGCGGGCCGAGGCCGTCCGCGGCATGCTGGGTCTCGCCGACCGTGCGCGCATCGTCGACCTGTTCGACCATATCGTGCGTGGCGATGCCGCCGCTGCCCTTTCCGAATTCGGCAGCCAGTATGAGGCCGGCGCCAATCCGACCGTGGTCCTGACCGATCTTGCCGACTTCACCCATCTGGTGACGCGGCTTAAGTATATCCCTTCCGCCGCCCAGGACCCATCGCTCAGCGAGGTGGAGCGGGTGCGTGGTGCGGAGCTCGCCGACAGTGTATCGGTCACCACCCTGTCGCGGATGTGGCAGATGCTGCTCAAGGGCATTCCGGAAGCCGAAAACTCCTCCCGTCCGGCCGGCGCGGCCGAAATGGTGATCATTCGCCTTGCCCATGCCGCCCACCTGCCCTCGCCGGAAGATGCCGCGCGCCGGCTGCTGGCGCTATCCGAAGGCGGCGATGGCAGCCAACCCGGGGCTGCGCCGCGTGGCGGCAATGGCGGCGGTGCATCCGCCGCCTATCGCACGGCGGTCGTGGCCCAACAGTCCGTCGACGTCTCCGCCCGGATCACCCCTGCGCAACCGGTTGCGCACCTGCACAGCGTTCCGCAGCCGGACAATGCGCCAATGACGCTCGCCCGCACGGAAACAAAGCCGGCCGAGCCCCGGCCCCAGCCCAAGGTGCACATCAACTCGCTCGAAGATGTGGCCGAACTCTGCACCCGCCACCGTGACCCGAAGTTGAGGGCGCTGTTGCGCAATTTTGTTCGGCTGGTGGGGATCGAGCCGGGTCGGCTGGAGATCAACCTGCCGGCTGAAGCGCCGAAAACACTGGTCAGCGATCTGCAGAAGCGGCTGGAGGAATGGACCGAAATACGCTGGATGGTGATCCTCAGCCGCGAAGAGGGGCAGCCGACCCTTGTCGAGGCGGACGCTTCGACCCGTGAGGCCCGCTTCGTCGATGCCCGTCAGGATCCCGATGTGGCGGCAATCCTCTCCCGCTTTCCCGGTGCCAAGGTTACCGACGTGAGGATCCGCGCACCGGTGGTCGAAGAGGAGATGCCGAGCCTGCCGGCGGCGGCGGAATCGGCCGAGGGCGACATTCTGCCCGGAGACGACATCGAGTTCTGAGGCAATCCAGTTCGATTTACACATGCAAGGAGACAGCACATGCGCGACATCATGGGCATGATGGGCAAGGTCAAGGAAATGCAGGCCAAGATGGAGAAGATGCAGGCGGAGATCGCCTCGCTCGAAGTCGAAGGCAAGTCGGGCGGCGGACTGGTGACCGTCACCATGACCGGCAAGGGCGATCTCAAGGGCGTGAAGATTGATCCTTCGCTGTTCAAGGAAGACGAGATCGAGATCCTCGAGGACCTGATCGTCGCCGCCCACAAGGACGCCAAGGACAAGGCCGAGGCCGTGATGGCGGAAAAGACCAAGGAAATGACTGCCGGACTGCCGATACCGCCCGGCATGAAGCTGCCGTTCTAATCTTCAGTTCAAGCCGGTCTTTGACAACGGCCGCCCTTCCGGCGGCCGCTTTCGTCAGTCGTTGAGGAACGCCCTGAGTTCCGCATGCAGCGGCACGGCGAGGTAGCGGTCACGCTCGGCGCCCAGCAATTTCTTGCCATAGCTGGCCATGAGTTCCGGCATGGTGATGCGCTCGCCGGCGAAGGGGTGGTAGTCGACCGTCTGACCGGCCTCGAGAATACCGCCGGAGAGCACCCGCGCATAGGCGCCGGCGCGGCCGGCCTTCATGTAGCGCCTGGGGAATTTCGGGTCGTTCATCTTTGCGGCGAAGGTGGCGCAGGGGATGCGGGTGGAGGTCACCTCGAGTACTACATTGCCGGCGATGAAGCGGTCGCCGACCGCAATGTCTCGATTGTCGATCCCCTCGATCACCAGGTTCTCCCCGAAAGTTCCGGGCTCCAGAGGATGGCCGAGTTCACCGGCCCACCAAGCGAGCGTCTCCGAACCTTCGATGTAGATCGCCTGTTCCTCGCCACCATGGAGATCGCCATTGCAGATCGCATCGCCGACAATGCCGTGGGCGTCGACCATGACCGGGCCGTTCACGGCCATCTTGTTGATGCCGGTCTTGTATTTCTTGCCGGGCAGGATTTCGGCACTGCCGCGGCAGACGGCGAGTATTTTCATGCAGCGGGGCTCCCTTGGGCGATTCCGTTTGGCGAGGATATGGGGTAGAAGCGGCCAATGGCAAAGCGAGTCACCGGCCCGGAAATCGAAAAACTCATCCAGCTGCTGGCGAAGGTGCCGGGGCTCGGCCCCCGCTCGGCACGCCGTGCAGCGCTGCACCTGATCAAGAAGAAGGACCAGCTGATGGGTCCGCTGGCGCACGCCATGGGCGATGCCTTCGACAAGGTGAAGGTCTGCTCGCATTGCGGCAATGTCGACACCGTCGATCCCTGCACTGTCTGCACCGACGACAGGCGCGACCAGTCGATGATCATCGTCGTCGAGGACGTGTCCGACCTCTGGGCGCTGGAGCGGGCCGGGGCGATGAACGCCGCCTATCACGTGCTCGGCGGCACGCTCTCGCCGCTGGACGGCGTCGGGCCGGACGATCTCAACATCAAGGGGCTGATCGACCGCGTCGCCAAGGGCGGCATCCGCGAGGTCATCATCGCCGTCAACGCCACCGTCGAGGGCCAGACGACAGCCCACTATATCACCGACCACCTGGCCGGCCTCGATGTCAGGATCACGCGGCTGGCGCATGGCGTGCCGGTGGGCGGCGAGCTGGATTATCTCGACGAAGGCACACTTTCGGCCGCTTTGCGCGCCAGGACAGTCATCTGATTCTCTGTACGAAGACGGGAGACCTGTCATGACCGGCCTTAGCCCCCTCCGCCCTGTCGGGCAGTCCATCCCCAGGAAGGGCGTTCGACGCAGCCTTGCGCTGGTGCTTTCTGTCTGCCTGCTTTGGAGCGTCCCTGCCGCCATCGCCGCCCCGTCGAAGGCGGCCGTCGAACAGCAGTTCCAGGCCTGGCTTGCCAACGACCTCTGGCCAGAGGCGAAGACGGCCGGAATTTCCCGTCAGGCCTTCGACAAGGCGGTCGCCGGCCTGACACTCAACTGGGACCTGCCGGACCTCGTGCCCCCGGGGACGGCACCGCCCAAGGATCGGAAGCAGAGCCAGGCGGAGTTCTCCTCGCCCGGCGCCTATTTCTCGGAAAAGCGCTTGCAGGGACTGGCCGCCACCGGCCGCAGCCTTGCCGACCGCCATGCCTCGACGCTGCGCAAGGTCGAGGCGGCCTATGGCGTGCCCGGCTCGATCATCGTCGCCATCTGGGGCCGGGAATCCGGCTTCGGCGGCGCGAGGCTGCCCTATTCCGCCGTCGAGGTTCTGGCCACCAAGGCCTTCATGTCGACCCGCAAGGACCTGTTCCGCCGCGAACTGATCTCGGCGCTGCACATGATCGAGGGCGGCGATATCGGCGCCGGCCAGATGAAGGGCTCTTGGGCAGGTGCCCTCGGCCAGCCGCAATTCATGCCGACCAGCTATCTGAAATATGCCGTCGACTTTGACGGCGACGGCCATCGCGACATCTGGAACTCGGTGCCCGACAGCCTGGCATCGATCGCCAACTATCTGAAGAAAAGCGGTTGGCAGACGGGACGCGACTGGGGCTTCGAGGTCAAGATACCAGGTGGCGTATCTTGCGCCCAGGAAGGCCCGGACCGGGCCAAGCCGCTGTCGGAATGGTCGGCGCAGGGGATCACCCGGATCTCCGGCAAGGCCTTTCCGGGAAGCGAACTTTCCGCCTCGACGATGATGCTGGTGCCGGCCGGAACGCACGGCCCGGAATTCCTCGTCAGCCCGAACTTCTACGTGCTCAAGGAGTATAACAACTCCGACCTCTATGCCCTTTTCATCGGCAATCTTGCCGACCGCATCGCCTATGGCAGCGGCGCGTTCAAGGCTCCGTTCGGTGACGTCGGCAAGATGCTGCGCTCCGACGTACTTGCCATGCAGAAGGCGCTCGTCGCCAAGGGCTATGATGTCGGCAATGTCGACGGCCTGCCGGGCTTCAAGACGCGGCGCTCGCTCGGCGACTGGCAGGACAAGAACGGCATGCGGCCCACCTGCTATCCCGATGCCTCGCTGAAGGGCAAGCTGCGCTGAGGCCGCAAGAGCCGCTCAATGCGGTTCGATATGCGGCTTGTGGAAGACGTCGTCGGTGGGCGGGATCGCCTGGCGCTCGATCATGCGGTGAACACGGGGCTTCTCCTTGCCGCGGTGGAGCGCCAGCAGTCGGTCGGTCGTCTCGGCATCAGCCATGGTGCGGCGCTGGTTGTGTCGTACATATTCGACCCAGGTCGGCGTGTGATAGGTCTCCGTCCAGATGTCCGGGTTCTCCAGATCGCGCATCAACGCCCAGTTTCGCGCGCCGTCCCGGATACGGATGCGCCGCCGCTCCACCATGACCGCCAGGAATTCCGGCAGGTCCTCGTCGGCGATTTCATAGTCGATATTGATGACGATCGGACCGCTGCGCGGCCGGATGTCAAGTCTCAGCGGCGGCTCGGCGAAACGATTGAGCGGGTCGAGATCCAGCGAGGCAAAGGGCGGCATCGGCAGGAAGAGTCCGATGCCGACGCCGAGGATCATCAACAGGGCGGAGGCGAAAAAGGCCGCCGTGACGCCATGGCTTTCCGCCACCAGGCCCCAGATCCAGCTGCCGCCCGCCATGCCGCCGAAGGTCGCTGTCTGATAGAGAGACAAGGCCCGGCCGACGACCCAGCGCGGCGTGGACAATTGCACGACCGTGTTGAACAGCGACAGCGCCAGAACCCAGCAGGTGCCGGCAACGACAAGCGAGAGACCGGTCACGACCGCATAGGGGCTGATGCCGATCATGGTCGAGCTCAGGGCAAAGCCGGCAAAGGCGCAACGGACGATGTCTTCGCTGGTCAGCAGTTCGCGAAGCCGCGAATTGGCAAGCGCGCCGGCGATCGCGCCAGCGCCGAACGCACCGAGCATGACACCGTAGGTCAGCGCCCCGCCACCGATCAGGTCGCGCGTCACAATGGGAAGCAGCGCCATCACGGCGCTCGCCGTCAGGCCGAAGACGAAGCCCCGGAACAGGACCTTGGTGATATTCGGCGACATGGCGACGTAACGCAGACCGGCCGAGATCGCCCGGCCGAGCGCCTCGCGCGGCAAGGTGCGCTTCGGCAGATCCGGCTTCCAGCGATAAAGGGCAAAGACGAGAGCGAAATAGCTGAGCGAATTGGCGGCGAAGGCTGCGGCCGCGCCGGCCGCAGCAACGATCATGCCGCCGATGGCCGGGCCGACGCTGCGGGTAATATTGAAACCGACACTGTTGAGCGAAACCGCGCCCGGCAGATCCTCGCGCGGCACTAGGTCGCCGACGGAGGCCTGCCAGGACGGATTGTTGAGCGCCGCACCGCTGCCGATCAGGAAGGTGAACAGCAGGAGCAGCCAGGGGGTGATCAGGCCGAGATAGGCAAACAGCGCCAACAGCGCCGAGACGCAGAACATGAAGACCTGGGCCGTCAGCATGACGCGGCGCCGGTCGTAATTGTCGGCGATTGCACCGGACAGCAGCGAGAAGAGCATCAGCGGCAGCGTGGTCGATGCCTGCACCAGCGCCACCATGTTTTCCGACTGGGAAATCGAGGCCATCATCCAGGCGGCGCCGACGCCCTGGATCAGTCCACCGAGATTGGAGGCAATGCTGGCGCCCCAGATCCTGCGGTAGACCGGATGCTTCAGCGGGGACAGGAAGGATCTGCGCTCGGGCACTTGGACTTACCCTTTCGAAGGTCTCGATCGCGGCGGAACCGGCACTCCGGTGACAAGGGGGATCTTGCCGATGGTCTACCATCCCGCAGCCTGAAGGCATAGATAGGCCTTGCCGCGCGAAAAGCTTGCAATCGGGCCGAAACCGGCGTATACGAACCGTAAATTCTTGATCGACAGATGAAGGGTGGGGCCGCGAGGACCCGCTCTTTTTTGTTGGCGATCGGACCTATCCAGGAGTATGACGATTGACTGACAGCATGCCGACGCCGGAAGCCGGCGAAGCACGGATCATCATCGAGACGGGTCTCGACCGGCGCATCGCCGAGATCATCGAGCCGGTTCTGGTTGCCTTGGGATACAAGCTGGTTCGGGCGCGGCTGATGAACCAGAACGGCCTGACGCTGCAGGTCATGGCCGAGAAGAACGACGGAACGATGACCGTAACCGATTGCGAGGAGGTCTCCATGGCCATCTCTCCGGTTCTCGATGTCGAAGACCCCGTCGAAAAGGCCTATCACCTCGAGGTGTCGTCGCCGGGCATCGATCGACCGATGGTGCGCAAGTCGGATTTCACGCGCTGGCAGGGTCATATCGTCAAGTGCGAGACCTCCATTCTGGTCGACAACCGCAAGCGGTTTCGCGGCAAGATCACCGAGGTCGACAGCGAAGGCTTCACGCTCGAGCGCGATCAGGTGGCCTATGGCGAAGAGCCGCGGGTGAAGATCCCGTTCAATACGCTCAGCGAAGCGAAGCTGATCCTGACGGACGATCTCATTCGCGATGCGCTTCGCGCCGACAAGCAGGCCAAGGCGCAGGCCGCCAACCAGAATGACGAAGACAGCGACGCATAAAGTTTGACTAACCGCCTTGAGGGCCTGGGCCCCGGCAGGAAGACGGAGACTTAAGACAATGGCAGTCAGTGCTAACCGGCTCGAGCTCTTGCAGATCGCAGATGCGGTCGCCCGTGAGAAAGTCATCGACCGCGAAATCGTCCTTGCCGCGATGGCCGACGCCATCCAGAAGGCCGCCCGCTCGCGCTATGGCTCGGAAACCAATATCCGCGCCGACATCAATTCGAAGACCGGCGAAATCCGCCTGCAGCGTCTTCTCGAAGTCGTCGACACCGTCGAGGATTATTCGACCCAGATCGCACTGGAACTTGCCCGCGACCGCAACATCGAAGCCAAGATCGGCGACTTCATCGCCGACCCGCTGCCGCCGATGGATTTCGGCCGAATCGCTGCCCAGTCGGCCAAGCAGGTCATCGTGCAGAAGGTGCGCGAAGCCGAGCGTGACCGCCAGTTCGACGAGTTCAAGGACCGCGTCGGCGAGATCGTCAACGGCACCGTCAAGCGCGTCGAATACGGCAATGTCATCGTCGACCTCGGCCGCGGCGAAGGCATCATCCGCCGCGACGAGATGATCCCGCGCGAAGCCTTCCGTTACGGCGACCGTGTCCGCGCCTATGTCTACGACGTACGTCGCGAACAGCGCGGCCCGCAGATCTTCCTGTCGCGCACCCATCCGCAGTTCATGGTGAAGCTCTTCACCATGGAAGTGCCGGAAATCTACGACGGCATCATCCAGATCAAGTCGGTTGCCCGCGACCCGGGTTCGCGCGCCAAGATCGCCGTCATCTCGAACGATAGCTCGATCGATCCGGTCGGCGCCTGCGTCGGTATGCGCGGTTCCCGCGTCCAGGCCGTCGTCGGCGAGCTTCAGGGCGAAAAGATCGACATCATCCCGTGGTCCAACGATCCGGCCGCCTTCATCGTCAACGCGCTGCAGCCGGCGGAAGTCGCCAAGGTCGTTCTCGACGAAGATGCCGAGCGCATCGAAGTCGTTGTTCCGGACGAGCAGCTGTCGCTCGCCATCGGCCGCCGCGGCCAGAACGTGCGCCTCGCATCGCAGCTGACCGGCTGGGACATCGACATCATGACGGAAGCCGAGGAATCGGAGCGCCGCCAGAAGGAATTCAACGAGCGCACCAACCTGTTCATGGACGCGCTGGACGTCGACGAAATGGTCGGCCAGGTGCTGGCGTCGGAAGGCTTCGCCCAGGTCGAGGAAGTCGCCTATGTCGACCTCGAGGAAATCGCTTCGATCGACGGCTTCGACGAGGACACCGCCCAGGAAATCCAGACCCGCGCCCGCGAGTACCTGGAGAAGATCGAGGCGGAAATGGACGCCAAGCGCTTGGAACTCGGCGTGGCCGATGAATTGCGCTCGATCGACGGCATGACCTCGCAGATGATGGTCGCTCTCGGCGAAGACGGCATCAAGACGGTCGAGGACTTTGCCGGTTGCGCGGCCGACGACCTGGTCGGCTGGAGCGAACGCAAGGACGGCGAGACGAAGAAGTTCGAGGGCCTGTTCTCGAAGTTCGACGTTTCGCGTGCCGAGGCCGAGAACATGATCGTCCAGGCGCGCCTTGCGGCCGGCTGGATCACCGAGGAAGACCTCGCAACCGAGGCCGCGGCTGAAGAAGAAGCCGAAGGCGAGCAGGAAGCGTGATGATCGACGGGGCGCCGGACATCGCCGACGACGAGGAGGACCTCGATGTGGGCGAAGTGAACGGGCGCATGTGCATCGCCACGCGGGAAAGCGGCTCGCCTGAGACGCTGATCCGGTTCGTGGCGGCACCCGACGGTACCATTGTCCCCGACCTGAAGCGTGCGCTTCCCGGTCGGGGCTGCTGGGTTTCGCCCAGCCGGGCGGCCGTCGACAAGGCCGTGGCGAAGAAACTCTTCGCCCGTGCCTTGAAGCGGGACGTGAAGGTGGACGCCAATCTCGGCGAAACGGTCGACCGGTTGCTCGCCCAGCAACTGGCCGGCATGATGAACTTGGCGCGCAAGGCCGGTCAGTTCGTTTCCGGCTCGGCAAAGGTCGAGGCTGCGGTGCGCAGTGGCGAGGCGCTTGCCGTCTTCCATTCGACCGATGCGGCGGCCGATGGCGTAAGAAAGATCGACCAGGCGCGCAAGGCCTGGCACCTCGGCATGGGGACTGACGCGGAAATACCGTCCTACCATCTGCTCTCAGGGGCGGAAATGGACGAACTGATGGGCCAGAATGCGTTTATCCATGCTTGCGCGCTTGCAGGGCAGGCGGGTGAAGGTGTAGTGAAGCGCGCAAACGTGCTTGAACAGTACCGCACTGGCGGACTGTCCCAGAAAAAGGATGTCTCTGACATGCCGAAGCAATGACGCGGCTACCGGTATCAGCCGGACGCTTTATCGGAATGACGAATTGAACGACGAGGTCTGATGCGCCGCATCCGTCCTTGTCCAAGGAACGGAACGGAATGACCGACAACAACGACGACAAGACACTCAGCGCGCCCAAGAAGACCCTCACACTGAAACCGTCAGGCGTGACCCAGGGGACCGTGCGCCAGGATATGGGTCGCGGTCGAACCAAGGCCGTCGTGGTGGAGACGCGCAAGCGCCGCCCGATCCGCCCCGAAGACGAAAAGATCGTAACGCCGGCCGCACCGGTCGCGCGCGCTGCAGAACCCGTGGCAGCACCGGTCGTCCCTGCACGTCCCGCAGCACCTGCCCAGCAGACCCGCACGCATCAGCCGACCCCACAGCCGCAGCGCCCCACCCCGCAGCCGCCCGTCCGCCAGGAACGCCCGCGCGGCGCCGTCCTGCACGACCTGTCGGCCGGCGAGATGGAAGCGCGCCGTCGCGCCCTGGTCGAAGCCCAGGCTCGCGAAGTCGAGGAAGCCAAGCAGCGCGTCATCGATGAAGCCCGCCGCGTGGCGGAGGCCGAGGAACGCGCGCGCCTGGCTGCCGAAGAGGCTGCCCGCCGTGCTGCCGAACCCCAGCCGGAAGAACCGGCACCTGTCGCCGAAACCCAGGCCGTAGCGCCGGCAGCGGAAACACGTCCGGGTGCAAAGCCCGCCGCTGCTCCGTCCGCTCCCGCGGCACCGGGCTTCGTGCGTGGCCGCAAGGCCGGCGACGAGGAAGAAGAAGAACGCACCGTCAGCCGCGGCGCGCCGGTTCGTGGCAAGGTCGTTGCTCCGACCCCCGCCAAGGTCCCGCCGCGTCCGAAGGCCGAAGAAGAGCGTCGTCGCGGAAAGCTGACCGTCACCACGGCCAATGTCGACGATGACGGCAACGCCCGCGGTCGCTCAATGGCAGCCCAGCGCCGCCGCCAGGAGAAGTTCCGCCGGTCGCAGATGCAGGAAACGCGTGAAAAGGTCATGCGCGAAGTCATCCTGCCCGAAACGATCACCATTCAGGAACTGTCGCAGCGCATGTCCGAACGCGCCGTCGACGTCATCAAGTACCTGATGAAGGAAGGCCAGATGATGAAGCCGGGCGACGTCATCGACGCCGACCTTGCCGAACTCATCGCCACCGAATTCGGCCATACCGTCAAGCGCGTTTCGGAATCCGACGTTGAAGAAGGCATCTTCAATGTTGCCGACGACGCAGGCGAACTGGTGTCGCGTCCTCCGGTCGTGACGATCATGGGCCACGTCGACCACGGCAAGACCTCGCTGCTCGACGCCATCCGCAAGACCTCGGTCGTATCGGGCGAAGCCGGCGGCATCACGCAGCATATCGGCGCCTATCAGGTCGAGCAGAACGGCCAGAAGATCACCTTCATCGACACGCCCGGCCACGCCGCCTTTACCGCGATGCGTGCCCGCGGCGCCCAGGCGACCGACATCGCCATCCTGGTGGTCGCCGCCGATGACAGCGTCATGCCGCAGACGATCGAATCGATCAACCACGCCAAGGCCGCCAACGTGCCGATCATCGTGGCGATCAACAAGATCGACAAGCATGAGGCCGACCCGCAGAAGGTGCGCAACCAGCTGCTGCAGCACGAAGTTTTCGTCGAATCGATGGGCGGCGAAGTGCTCGACGTCGAGGTCTCGGCGAAGAACAAGATCAACCTCGACAAGCTTCTCGAAGCCGTCCTGCTGCAGGCCGAAATTCTCGACCTCAAGGCCGATCCGAAGCGCACCGCCGAAGGCACCGTCATCGAAGCGCAGCTCGACCGTGGCCGCGGTGCGGTTGCCACCGTCCTGGTGCAGAAGGGTACGCTGAAGCCCGGCCAGATCATCGTCGCCGGCGACCAGTGGGGCCGCGTGCGTGCGCTCGTCAACGACAAGGGCGAACACGTCAAGGAAGCCGGTCCGGCCATGCCGGTCGAAATCCTCGGTCTGTCGGGTACGCCCGCTGCCGGTGACCGCTTTGCCGTGGTCGAGAACGAGGCCCGCGCCCGCGAGATTTCCGAATACCGCCAGCGTCTGGCCCGCGACAAGGCCGCTGCCCGTCAGTCCGGCCAGCGCGGTTCGCTGGAACAGATGATGACCCAGCTGCAGAATACCGGCTTCAAGGAATTCCCGCTGGTGATCAAGGGCGACGTGCAGGGCTCCGTCGAAGCGATCATTGCGGCTCTCGACAAGCTCGGTACCGACGAGGTTCGGGCCCGCATCGTCCATTCGGGCGCCGGCGCGATCACGGAATCGGATATCTCGCTTGCCGAGGCATCCAATGCCGCCATCATCGGCTTCAACGTCCGCGCCAACGCCCAGGCCCGCACGGCCTCGGAGCGTGCCGGCATCGAAATCCGCTACTACAACATCATCTACGATCTGGTGGATGACGTGAAGGCGGCGATGTCGGGTCTGCTGTCGCCGGAACGGCGCGAAACCTTCCTCGGCAATGCCGAGATCCTCGAGGTGTTCAACATCACGAAGGTCGGCAAGGTCGCGGGTTGCCGTGTCATCGAAGGCAAGGTCGAACGTGGAGCAGGTGTCCGCCTGGTGCGCGACAACGTCGTCATCCACGAAGGCAAGCTCAAGACGCTCAAGCGCTTCAAGGACGAAGTGGCCGAAGTGCCGATGGGTCAGGAATGTGGCATGGCCTTCGAGAACTACGAAGACATCCGCGCCGGCGACACGATCGAGTGCTTCCGCGTGGAACATATCACGCGCACGCTCTGAGGCGACCATCCGCACGGAATAGCAGGACGGGCGCCGGACGATCCGGCGCTCGCTTCGTTTAAGGCGAAAAGAATATGACCAAACCAACGACTTCCGCGCCCAACCAGCGCATGCTGCGTGTCGGCGAACAGGTGCGCGCCGCGATCTCGCAGGTGTTGCAACGTGGCGAAGTGCGCGATCCGCTGATCGAAAAGACGGTGATCTCGATCTCCGAGGTTCGCATGTCGCCGGACTTAAGGGTCGCCAACGCCTATGTGACGCCGCTCGGCGTGGCCGACCACCAGGCGGTGATCGACGCACTGAACCACCACGCCAAATATATCCGCGGACGGCTCGGGCCCCAGCTCCGGCAGCTGAAATACATGCCCGAGGTGCGGTTCCGCGACGATACCAGCTTCGACAATTACCAGAAGATCGACGCGCTCTTGCGCTCGCCCGAGGTCCAGCGCGATCTGGGGCACACCGACAGCGACGACGAACAAGAATAGAGGCGCATGTCCAAACCCCGCAAACCCAAGGGCCGGCCGGTTTCCGGCTGGCTGATCCTCGACAAGCCGGTCGATTTCGGCTCCACCGAGGCCGTCTCCAAGATCAAGTGGCTGTTCGACGCGCAGAAGGCCGGCCATGCCGGCACGCTCGATCCGCTCGCCTCCGGCATGCTGCCGATCGCGCTTGGCGACGCCACCAAGACCGTGCCTTACGTCATGGATGGCCGCAAGATCTACGAATTCACCGTGACCTGGGGAGAAGAGCGGACGACCGACGACCTCGAGGGCGAGGCGACGGAAACTTCGGTCGATCGTCCGAGCGAAGAAGCGATCCGCGCCCTGCTGCCAAACTATACCGGTGTGATTTCCCAGATCCCGCCGCAGTTCTCCGCGATCAAGATCGCCGGCGAACGGGCCTACGACCTGGCGCGCGAAGGCGAAACCGTCGACATCCCCTCGCGCGAGGTGGAGATCTTCCGCCTGACGCTGATCGGCTGTCCGGATGTAAACAGCGCACGCTTCGAAGTCGAATGCGGCAAGGGCACATATGTGCGCTCGCTCGCCCGCGATTTTGGCCGCGAACTCGGCTGCTACGGCCATATATCCTCGCTCAGGCGGACCTTCGTCGCTCCCTTTGCCGAAGAGATGATGGTTCCGCTTGCCGAACTGACGGCACTGGAGGCGATCGAGGACAAGCAGGAGCGGCTGGCCGCGCTCGATGCGTTCCTGATCGATACCGGTGAAGCCCTGTCCAGCCTGCCGCACATCGCCATTACCGAAGACCAGGCGCATCGCCTGCGGATGGGCAATCCGATCCTGCTCAGGGGTCGCAATGCGCCGGTCGCAGAGGCTGACGCCTTTGCCACCTGCTTCGGCAAGCTGGTGGCGATCGGTGAGATCGGCGAAGGTGAGTTCCGCCCGCGGCGGGTTTTCACCTGAACCGCGCCCGGACAATCAACACTTTCATTTCACCCCGGGATGCGTTATAGGCACGCCAGCACGGCGGCTTTCCGCCTGCTTTCACGGCCTTTGCTGGACGACATCCCGGCATATGGCGACTTTTTCTCCTGATATTCAGAAAGGATTTCCGATGTCGATCACTGCAGAGCGCAAGGCTGCCCTCATCAAGGAATACGCAACCGTCGAAGGCGACACCGGTTCTCCGGAAGTCCAGGTTGCGATCCTCACCGAGCGGATCAACAACCTCACCGGACACTTCAAGGACCACAAGAAGGATAACCATTCCCGCCGTGGCCTGCTGACGATGGTGTCGAGCCGCCGCTCGCTTCTTGACTACCTCAAGAAGAAGGACGAAGGCCGCTACACGAAGCTCATCACGAGCCTGGGCATTCGCCGCTAAAAAATCTTCCGGCGGACCGTCCTTGCGATGGTCCGCCGGTTCCTTTCGGGGCACCGTCCCGGCGGATCGCAATGGGCAGACTTGCCTTGCGATCCCACGAAAAGGGCAGGCCGGATGGGCCGGCGCTGCCAAAACCAACCGATGACCTGTCATGGGGCAGGATTGCCGGATGCTTTCGCCGAGGACCTTCGGCACCTGTCAGAGAAGATGTCCCAGACCTTCAGGATATCTTTCAGGAGAGCCTCCCGCTGTCTTGCCCGTGATGCGTCAGCATTCCCATGGATGCGAACGGCTCAATTCGAGCCAGGCCTTGAAGGCCCGCAACCGCGGAAGAAGGACAAGACACATGTTTGATATCCATAGCGTGGAAATCGAGTGGGCAGGCCGCCCGCTCAAGCTCGAAACCGGCAAGATCGCCCGTCAGGCTGACGGCGCCGTCATGGCCACCTACGGCGAGACCGTCGTTCTCGCCACCGTCGTTTCGGCCAAGTCGCCGAAGCCGGGCCAGGACTTCTTCCCGCTCACCGTCAACTACCAGGAAAAGACCTATGCCGCCGGCAAGATCCCGGGTGGCTATTTCAAGCGCGAAGGTCGCCCGTCGGAGAAGGAAACGCTGGTTTCCCGCCTGATCGACCGCCCGATCCGCCCGCTTTTCCCCGATGGCTACAAGAACGACACCCAGGTCGTCGTCACCGTCATCCAGCACGACCTTGAAAATGATCCGGACGTCCTGTCCATGGTCGCCGCATCGGCAGCGCTGACGCTTTCCGGCGTACCCTTCATGGGCCCGGTCGGCGGCGCACGCGTCGGCTTCATCAACGGCGAATATGTCCTGAACCCGCATCTCGACGAGATGGACGAGTCGGTTCTCGACCTGGTCGTCGCCGGCACGCAGGACGCCGTCCTGATGGTCGAGTCGGAAGCCAAGGAACTCAACGAAGAGATCATGCTCGGCGCCGTCATGTTCGGCCACAAGGGCTTCCAGCCCGTCATCGACGCGATCATCAAGCTCGCCGAGGTTGCCGCCAAGGAACCGCGCGATTTCGATCCGGAAGACTATTCCGCGCTCGAAGCCGAAATGCTGGCAATGGCCGAGGCCGAACTGCGCGACGCCTACAAGATCACCGAGAAGGCCGCCCGTTACGCTGCCGTCGACGCCGTGAAGGCGAAGGTCAAGGCGCACTTCCTGCCCGAGGGCGGCGAAGCCAAGTACACGGCTGAAGTCATCGGTTCGGTGTTCAAGACCCTGCAGGCGAAGATCGTTCGCTGGAACATCCTCGACACCAAGAGCCGCATCGACGGCCGCGACCTGGAAACCGTTCGTCCGATCGTATCGGAAGTCGGCATCCTCCCGCGCACCCATGGCTCGGCCCTGTTCACCCGCGGCGAAACCCAGGCGATCGTGGTTGCCACGCTCGGCACCGGCGAAGACGAACAGTATGTCGACAGCCTGACCGGCATGTACAAGGAACGCTTCCTGCTGCACTACAACTTCCCGCCCTACTCGGTCGGTGAAACGGGCCGCATGGGTTCCCCGGGCCGCCGCGAAATCGGTCACGGCAAGCTCGCCTGGCGCGCTATCCGCCCGATGCTGCCGTCGGCTGAGCAGTTCCCCTACACGCTGCGTGTCGTCTCCGAGATCACCGAGTCGAACGGCTCGTCCTCGATGGCAACCGTTTGCGGCACCTCGCTGGCGCTGATGGATGCAGGCGTTCCGCTGGCCAAGCCGGTCGCCGGTATCGCCATGGGCCTGATCCTCGAAGGCGACCGTTTTGCCGTTCTCTCCGACATTCTCGGTGACGAAGACCATCTCGGCGACATGGACTTCAAGGTTGCCGGCACGTCGGATGGCATCACCTCGCTGCAGATGGACATCAAGATCGCCGGTATCACCGAAGAGATCATGAAGGTGGCTCTGGCCCAGGCTCAGGGCGGCCGCAAGCATATCCTCGGCGAAATGGCGAACGCCATCACCGAAGGCCGTAGCCAGCTCGGCGAATTCGCCCCGCGCATCGAAGTGATGAACATCCCGGTCGACAAGATCCGTGAAGTCATCGGTTCGGGCGGCAAGGTGATCCGCGAAATCGTCGAAAAGACCGGCGCCAAGATCAACATCGAAGACGATGGCACGATCAAGATCGCCTCGTCCTCTGGCAAGGAGATCGAAGCGGCCCGCAAGTGGATCCACTCGATCGTGGCTGAGCCGGAAGTCGGCGTGATCTACGAAGGTACCGTTGTGAAGACCGCCGATTTCGGCGCCTTCGTCAACTTCTTCGGTTCGCGTGACGGCCTCGTGCACATTTCGCAGCTGGCATCCGACCGCGTTGCCAAGACTTCCGACGTCGTCAAGGAAGGCGACAAGGTCTGGGTCAAGCTGATGGGCTTCGACGAGCGCGGCAAGGTCCGCCTCTCGATGAAGGCCGTCGACCAGACGACCGGCAAGGAAGTCGTCGCCGAGAAGAAGAAGGACGAGGGCGAAGCCGCCGAATAAGCGGCCCCTCACCTTTGAACCAAGGCGCGGAAACCCTTCCGCGCCTTTTTTATTCGCCCGGAGAATCTGCCATGAGCCGCGAAACGCTGAAAACCCTGTTCCACCCCTTTGCCAGCGGCACGGTTGCCGCACCTGGCGACGATGAACGCTTCCTTTTCCTCGGAGCGGAGGCCGGCTTTGCGGCGCCTGCTGAATTTCCGGCGAAGCTCGTGCCGGTACAGGGCCATCGCGGCGAGTTCCTGAGGCTGCAGGCCGCACAGCTCGAGCCGATTTCCCGGGTCGAGGGCGAGAATTTCGACGGGGCGCTGGTGCTGCTCGGCAAGCATCGGGGCGAGAACGACAATCGCATTGCGGAAGCCCTCAAGCGGGTCAAGGCGGGCGGACTGATCGTGGTTGCCGGCGGCAAGGAAGATGGGGTGCAGCCGATGCGCAAGCGTCTTGGCGGCCTCGGTATCGAGGCCGAGCACATGCCGAAATACCACGGCGTCGCTCTGTGGTTCAACGCACCGGCCGATGCCAGCGCAGCTGTCGCCAAGCTTGGCGCACGCGATACGCTGGTGGACGGACGCTTCCACACGCGCGCAGGCATGTTTTCCCATGATCGTGTCGACGACGGATCCGAACTGCTGGCAAGCCGCCTGCCTGAGAGTTTCGACGGTAATGCCGCGGACTTCGGCGCCGGTTGGGGCTATCTGTCGATCATGCTGGCCGAACGCGCACCGCGCACCGCGCGCATCGATCTGTTCGAGGCCGATTTTGAGGCCCTGGAATGCGCAAAGGCAAATCTTGCGGCCAACTGCCCCAAGCTCTCGGCGCGCTTCTTCTGGCAGGACCTCACCCGCGAACCCGCCAAGGAGAAATACGATCTCGTCATCATGAACCCGCCTTTCCACCAGGGACATGCTGCGGAACCGGGCCTCGGCCAGACGATGATCAAGGCGGCAGCCCAAGCCCTGCGCGGCGGCGGGCAATTGCTGCTGGTTGCCAATCGCGGCCTGCCCTATGAGAGCATCCTCGCCGAAGACTTTCGTGAGCACGGCGAGACGTGTCGAAATGCCCGTTTCAAGGTTCTCTGGGCCAAGAAGTAGGCCGAGCACGGCCTTTATCGGACACTAGCTATCATCGAACGGCATCCGGCTCTTCCGGATGCCTTGTCACTCGACAAACTGTCGAATGGGACTTAACCTGCGACGTCATTGGCTTATCATTGGACGCCAGATATTCAATGGCTAATAAATCGATCGCTGACGAACTTACGGCCGTTGCAGGCGTCGCGTCTGCGATTCAGGCTCATGCGCTGTCCTACGGTATCGATATCGCGCCAATCTGCAGCGCCCTCAAGATCGATCCGGATATGTTCCAGAGCCTGACGGCACGCATCAGCCTCGACCGGATATGCCGCCTGCTGGAAGCCTGCGCACTGCTGGCCGATGACGAGGCATTCGGATTGAAATGTGTCGACCGCTTCATCGCAGGGTCGACCGGGCCGTTCGGCTACGGGTTGATGACGGCGCCGACCGTGCGCGACTTCGTGCGGTTTCTCGCCCTGCACATGCAATATGCGACCTATGCCAGCAATCCGCGCCTGACCATCGACGACCGCGGCGCGTCCTTCTCCTGGTCGTTTGCTCCGGCTATCGTGAAGCGCGACCAATATGTCGACATGGGAATAGCCCTTGCGATGCGGCGGCTGCGCGATATCGTCGGGAGCCAGACCGATCTTGTCGAGGTCGACCTGGAACGGCCTCGGCCGAAATCGCCGCAGGTGTTTCGCGACTATCTCACCAGGAAGCTCCGTTTCGGCTGCCGGGAGAATGCGTTGCGCATCCCCGCGAGCCTGCTCGACGTGCACAATCCCAAGGCCGACGCCAGACTGTTCTCGCTGATGGACATCCAGTGCCGATCCATGTGGCCGAATGCAGACCATCAGGAGGGAAGTTTCATTGATCAGGTGCGCAAGTTCCTCATCTTGCGCATGGCGGAGTCCAATCCATCCTTGAGCGAGATCTCCCCACATTTCGGCATATCGGAGCGCACCTTCCAGCGCCGGCTCGCCGAGGAGCACACCAGCCTGGCGGAGATCCGTGACGATCTCCGGCGCGAATTGAGTCTCAATCTGCTCACCGAGAGCGAATTGCCGATCGCGGAGATCTGTTATCGGCTGGGCTATTCGGCGCCGAGTGCGTTCACGCGGTCGGTCGCGCGCTGGTTCGGTCGTACGCCCAGCGAATTGCGCGGACGCAGGAGTGCCTGATCGCCAGTCACGAGGCTGATCGCGAAGTGCGCTTTGGCTATTGACAATTGCCACGCGACAGGCAGAATTGCTGACATTAAGCTGACATCCGAAGCAAACGGTGGCGAAGACCATCGCGTGCGATGGTAAGTTTTTGGCGCGCGCCGCCAATTGCGGTCGTTGATTTATACCCTATATAGCCGAGAGTATGCATGTCGCAGTGAGACTACCGCGACGTAGCACCGATTCAATCTTGGCGATCTCAGAACATCATGGCGAATAGCGATACATCCGCCGGACAGCCGTCCGGTTCGAGAACCGCATTGACCGATGCGGAAGTGAAGTGCCTGACGATGCTCGCGGAAGGCAAGCGTCCGCTGGACATCTGCAATCTGCTGGTGCTGCCCGAGATCGAGGTCGAGGGGATGTTGTCATCCGCCGAACGGAAACTCGGCGCGCGCAATCGGCTGCATGCGGTCAGCATGGCCATCCTGATGGGCTCGATCGAACTGGAGCACAATCCAAGACCGGAGTAAGCCGGGTTTTCCCGGCTGGCGGACCACTCCGTGTTCATGCCTGGCGCGATATGAGGTCGCGCCAGGCATTTTTCGTTTCCCGAAGAGCGACTATTCCGCGTCGGTGCTTCGCAGCGTCTCGAGCACAGGCATCGAGGTGATGTTGTAGCCGGCATCGACGTAGTGAATTTCGCCGGTCACGCCGCGCGACAGGTCCGACAGCAGATAAAGAGCCGAGTTCCCGACGTCCTCGATCGTCACCGTACGGCGCAGCGGCGCGTTCTTCTGCTGCCACGAGAGCATGGCGCGTGCATCGGAGATTCCGGCCCCGGCGAGCGTACGGATCGGGCCGGCCGAGATGGCGTTGACGCGGATGCCGCGCGGGCCGTAATCGCCCGCCAGATAGCGCACCGAAGCCTCGAGAGCAGCCTTGGCCACGCCCATGACATTATAGTTCGGCATCAGACGCACCGAGCCGCCATAGGTCAGCGTCAGCATGGCGCCGCCTTCCGACATCAGTTCGGCCGCGCGCTTGGCGATCTCGGTGAAGGAAAAGCACGAGATCACCATCGTGCGGGTGAAATTTTCCCGGCTGGTATCGGCATACAGCCCCTTGAGCTCGTTCTTGTCGGAGAAGCCGATGGCATGAACGATGAAATCGATCTTGCCCCATTTCTCCTTGAGCGCGCCGATCACGGCGTCGACGGAAGAAATATCCTCCACATCGCAAGGCAGAAGGAAGTCCGAACCCAGCTCGGCTGCCAGCGGCTTCACCCGCTTGCCGAGCGCCTCGCCCTGATAGGTGAAGGCCAGTTCCGCGCCGGCGCGGCTCAGAGCCTGGGCGATGCCCCAGGCGATCGAGTGGCTGTTCGCGACGCCCATGATGAGGCCGCGTTTTCCCTGCATGGAAGCAATCATTCCGTTATCCATTCTGACGCTGGAAGACCAGGGTTGCGTTGGTGCCGCCGAAGCCGAAGGAGTTGGACAGAACGGTGTCGATCTTGGCATTGTCGATGCGCTGGCGAACGATCGGCACGCCATCGAATTCCGGGTCGAGCTCGGTGATGTGAGCGCTCTCGCCGATGAAGCGCTCCTGCATCATCAGCAGGCCATAGATCGATTCCTGCACGCCGGCAGCACCCAGCGAATGGCCGGTGAGCGACTTGGTCGACTGGATGTGCGGAATCCTGGACCCGAACACTTCGCGGATTGCTCCGATTTCCTTGCTGTCGCCGACCGGCGTCGAGGTGCCGTGCGTGTTGATGTAGTCGACCTCACCCTTCACGGTGGAGAGCGCCTGGCGCATGCAGCGAATGGCGCCCTCGCCCGACGGCGCGACCATGTCGTAGCCGTCCGAAGTCGCGCCATAGCCGACGATTTCGGCGTAGATCTTGGCACCGCGCGCCTTGGCGTGTTCCAGTTCCTCGAGCACCAGCACGCCGGCACCGCCGGCGATGACGAAACCGTCGCGCGAAGCATCATAGGCCCGCGATGCCGTCGATGGGGTATCGTTGAACTTGGAGGACATGGCGCCCATGGCGTCGAACAGATCGGACATGGTCCAATCGAGATCCTCGTGGCCGCCCGCGAACATCATGTCCTGCTTGCCCCACTGGATCATCTCATAGGCGTTGCCGATGCAATGAGCCGAGGTCGAGCAAGCCGACGAGATCGAGTAATTGACACCGTGGAGCTTGAACCAGGTGGCGAGTGTCGCGGACGCCGTCGAAGACATGGCCTTCGGCACGGCGAAAGGACCGATCCGCTTGGGGCTGTTGTTCTGGCGTACGATGTCGGCGGCCTCGACGATGGTGCGGGTGGAGGGGCCGCCCGAACCCATGATGATGCCGACGCGTTCGTTCTGCGCGTAGTCGACTTCTTCCAGACCGGCATCGGCGATCGCCTGCTTCATGGCGACATGGTTCCAGGCACCGCCCTGGGAGAGGAATCGCATGGCGCGACGGTCGACGTGCTCGGTCGGATCCAGCGCGGGCTTGCCCCAGACCTGGCACTTGAAGCCGTGCTCGGCGAAATCGGGAGAAAAGCTGATGCCCGACTTTGCCTCGCGCAGGGATGTGGTCACCTCCGCGGCGTCGGCGCCGATGGAGGACACGATCCCAAGTCCCGTTACAACTACCCGTCTCATCTCTCAGACCTTCTCAATCTCGCAATTGGACAGAGCCCTTTCAGGCCGTCTTTTCCTTCGACAGACCGACGCGAAGGTCGGTCGCCTGGTAGATGGTCTCGCCATCCGCCTTCAGCCAGCCATCGGCGGTGCCCAGCACGAGCCGACCGCGCATGACGCGCTTGAAATCGATCCCGTATTCGAGCAGCTTGGTGGTGGGGCGCACCATGCCCTTGAACTTGACCTCACCGGTGGACAGCGCCATGCCGCGGCCGGGTTCGCCCAGCCAGCCGAGGAAGAAGCCGGTCAACTGCCACATGCCGTCGAGGCCGAGACAGCCCGGCATGATGGGATTGCCCTGGAAATGGCAGGGAAAATACCAGTCGTCCGGACGGACGTCATACTCGGCCCGGATATAGCCCTTGTCGAATTCGCCACCCGTTTCGGAAATGTCGGTGATCCGGTGGACCATCAGCATCGGCGGCAGCGGAAGCTGGGCGTTGCCGGGGCCAAAAAGTTCGCCGCGACCGCAGGCGAGGATTTCCTCGTAATTATAGCTGGATTGTCTTGGTGCCATTTTCTTCTTCTTCCCCCCTCAGGCTTCGCGTTCACGGACCCTTAGAGCAAGATAGGGACAAATTGAAGTCTCACAATAGCCGACATGAAGTCACGGAGGGCTGACCCAATCCGCCGCCATTGGATGACTTTAGCCGTCGCATACAGGAACCACCCTTTCAGGACCAGATCAAAAACAACCAGATCGCGGCTTTTTCGGCACTTTGTAAACCCCTTGCCCGGTAGAAACTATTGAAAGGGCGGCGCGTAAAAGTTATATCCTCGGATGAAGTCCGTCGAAGGACCAACTGGCAATGCGGAGATCGTCTTGATGACGACGGAAGACCGTAGACATACGGAACTGAAATTGCGCGAGTGCGGCCTGCGGCCCACACGGCAACGCATTGCACTCGCGAGCCTGCTGTTCGCCAAGGGCGACCGTCACCTGACCGTAGAAGAACTGCATGAGGAGGCACTTGCCGCCCGCGTGCCGGTTTCGCTCGCCACGGTCTACAACACGCTTCACCAGTTCACCGAGGCGGGCCTCATCCGCGTGCTCACGGTGGAAAGCACCAGAACCTATTTCGACACCAACGTGTCCGACCATCACCATTTCTTCGTCGAGGGCGAGAACGAGGTTCTCGACATCCCGCTCAACAATATTTCGATCGAGAATTTGCCGGAACCGCCGGAGGGCATGGAAATCGCCCATGTCGACGTGTTGATCCGCCTGCGGCCGAAGAACCGCTGAACGCCCGGCGCTTCCCGCCTTTCCCTTTTCGGCTCTACAATACGTCCTCCGGTGACCGGCCGGGCCGTGAGTTGTAGCGCGGAATGCTCCAACCGAAGCGCAGTGCGCCGCCTCGGATGGCAAACGCAGTGGCCGCACCCAGAACCGAGGCGGCAAGAAGCGGCAGACCGAAGGCCGTGGCTGCGGTGAAGACACAGGCTCCCGCCAAGGCCGCGGTAACATAGATTTCCGGACGCAGCAGCACCGAGGGCTCCCCGGCGATGATATCCCTGAGAATGCCGCCGAAGGTGGCGGTCAGCGTGCCGGTGACGATCGCCACCGTGGGCGATCCTGTCGCGGCAAGCCCCTTGGCAGCCCCCATCACGCAATAGGCCGAAAGCCCGATGGCATCGAGCCAGATCAAAAGCCGGTAACGCGATTCGAACAGATGGGCGGTGAAGAAGACCAGCACGCCGACGAAGGCGCAGACGAGGACATAGCCCGGATCGCGCACCCAGAAGACCGGAACAGTGCCAAGCACGAGGTCGCGCAGCGTTCCCCCGCCAATTCCAGTCACGGCCGCCAGAAAGAGAAATCCGATCACGTCCAGTTCCTTGCGCGAGGCGGAAAGCGCCCCGGTCGCGGCGAACACGGCGACACCGGCATAGTCGAGAAATCCAAGCAGCGTCATTTCATCCCTTTCCGGCGAAAGCGTTTGGAAACCGTAACGGCGTCAGGGCCGCACAAGCACCGCGACATAGGGTAGAAGAAAGAGACTTCATCTTCCCGGGACGTTTGCCGTGAAATACCTGCTTCTTGCCTTTCTGCAAATCGCGTTTTTGCTGACCGCGAATTCCGCATCATACGGCCAGCAGCAACTCATCAGTGATCCCGAGATCTATGAAAAGCAACATTTCCAGAAGCGTTGCGCCGAGGCGAAGTTCGGTCCTGCCTTCATCACCCGACTCGACATCAATAATGACGGGATCAAGGATGTCGTGGTCAATGATGGCGAACTCATCTGCGACGGCGTGCGCGGCCCCGACTGTACCGATGACGGCTGCCCCTATAACTTCTATCTGCAGGTGAAGGAGGGCGGTTACTTCATGATCGCCACAGCCAAGATGTACGGCTATGACTTCATCAAGCGCTTCGGCAACATGGTCTTCGTGATGCAGATGCATCCGCGCTTCTGCGAGCGCACCGACGAGGCGCCGTGTGCAATCACGGTGCGCGTGAAGGGCACCAAGTTCCTGACCATTTCGAAGAAATGATGCCAAGGGGTGCTCAAGGGCCCGGATACAACACTCCGATCCGGCCGGTGAGGTAATAGGCGGCAAGGCCGATGGCCTCGCGCATGGCGGTCGCGGTCTGCTGCGCATTGAGCGTGGGCTGGGTCAAATCCACGCCAAGCCTGACCGTGCCGCTGGTACGGTAATCCGTCGGCCAGGGCGTGACCGGCACGCCCGCCGCGCGAAACAGGCCCATGGCGCGCGGCATGTGGAAGGCCGAGGTGATCAGCAGGCAGTTCTCCAACCGTCTATCCGAGAGCAGCGAACGGCTGTTGGCGACATTTTCCGCGGTGGTGCGCGATGCCGTTTCGCGCACAAGCCGGTCCGAAGCGATGCCGAAGGTCGAGAAGAAGCGCGCGGAGGCGACGGCGTCGCCCTCATAGTCACCGCTCAGGGACCCGTCACCGCCGGATACGAGAATGACCGCCTCGGGGAAGCGGCGGGCAAGGCGCAGGGCCTCGACAAAGCGGTCGGCCGCCTGGTTCATCTCGATCCCGCCGCGGGTCGTCGTCACCTCTGTCTCAAAGGCACCGCCGAGCACGATCATGCAACCGAGCGATTGCGGATCACCTTCAGGCTTTGGAAAGCGTGCCTCCAGGCCCTGCAGAACGAAGGAACCGGTCGTCGTATAGAGCGTCACGAACAGGACGAGGGCCGCCAAGGCTGAAAGCGCCAGGCCGACACGGCGAAGACCACTCAGGATCGCGACGACGGCGAGCAGGATTGCCAGGAAAGCCAGCGACAGCGGCTGGGCGAAGACCCAGAACAGCTTGGAAACGATGAACATTCTTTCCACCCTTGGTGTCCGGGGCTCCGCATGCCGCAGCGCGCGGCAGGCCGCCCAGGGCCCGACCCTATGAGGCATTCCTGCGGCGACAGCCTCGCTCAAGGCAGGTCACTTAAGCCTCCGACACTCGAAAATAAAGACTTCTACGCGATTGAATTTTGGGGGGCTCATGCGCTTCGCAATCGATACACTCGACGAGGCGGGCAATAGCCGGATCTTTATCGGCGTGCCTCTTGGAAGATCAGGCGACAAGCTGCGCGTTCAACTCCGCAACGGCGAAGCGGAGCTGGACATCGATCGCATCACCGACTGGTTCCAGATCGACCAGGCAACGAGAGAGGATCGGGGCGAGCTCTTCTATTGAGCCGCCGACGGAGCGGTGTTCGGCCGGCCGGCCGCACGCCGACGAAGCCAGACCACGGCGAAGGCAATGAGCCCGCCGGCCAACAACAGTCCAATCGACAATAGCGGCCGATAGGCGAACCAGCCGATGGCGATGACCAACGGCCCGACCAGCACGGTCAGCACGAAGGCGATCATCCCCGTGCCGAAGCGCACCAGCGAGCCGGCGAGCGGAACGACGTCGGCGATGACGCCGAGAATCGAGAAGAACAGACTGAACCCGACCATAAGGCCGATCATTCCACCGAGGCGGATCAGCCACATGATCATCGTGTTTTCAGCCTGGGCGGTATCGAACATTTCCGCAGCGCTCGCCTTACCGGCTGCGCTCAGGAAGATTTCCCGACCATTCGAGGCGGTGAACGGTTCCAGCCAGCCCTTGTTCTGCGCCGCCACGAAACTCGCCTCGGGAAGATCCGCCCGGCTGTATCGGACACGCAGATCGCCGACCCGCGGCTGGGCAGGGTCCATGCCGACATAGAATCCGGCACGGTCGAGATGCACTTGCCCGGACAGAACCTGTTCAGCGCGCGCAACGTCCGCTTCCGTCAGCCTAAGGTCGGTCTGCGTGCCGAGGCCTGTGACCCTCTCGCCGGACACGGCAAAGGCGCCGACCTTGGCGCTCTCGACGGCAAACGACTGGTCGTCGACCGCCGGATCCGGATTCTCGTGGCCCTCCGGCTGGCGGAAGTCGCCCGAATTCTCGCGTCCGGACTTCCATTCCTTCGTGTAGGTATAGGTCGTGACGGTTTCCTGGCTGCCACCCAGCTTGGTTTCGGAGCGCGATTCGCTCTTCTCCACCCACTGGTACATCTCGACCTCGCGGAGGACCGCCACGGCGCCGTCGGCGAAAATGCCGAATTCGGGATCGGCCGGGATGCCGTCCGGCGTCACCCTGCCCGAGATATGAATGAGCTTTCCCTCGTTCGAGGGCGTTATTTCGTGGGCACTGACCGACAGAACAATGCCGGCGCCTTCGGTCAGCGCCCGATAGGCCTTGATCGACCGGCCTTCGTTCCAGACGAGAGCCCAGATGGCAGCCCCGACCAGGACGATGCCGATGACAGCACCGATCAATGCGTTCTTCAACCGCGCCAACCACGATGTCCGTGTCGTTTCCGTGAAGCTCATGTCACCCTCGCCCTTCGGCAACACGATATCGCGTGCTCGATGCCTGTAGGCGATTCCCTAGGGGAATCTCCGGACTGCGGCAAGCGACGCGCGGGCCTGGTGCCTGACTTGTTTTGGCAAAGGGGCCGACAGCAGAAACGAACCGGGCAGCCTGCGACACGAAAGGCGAGGCTGTCCAAACGGATAGGTTCTGTTCAGGGAAGATTTGGTGGAGCTAAGCGGGATCGAACCGCTGACCTCTTGCATGCCATGCAAGCGCTCTCCCAGCTGAGCTATAGCCCCATACCATGGGTCCGGCAGTGCCGGTTCCGGGACCCTGTCGAACAAACTGTCCGGCGGGGTGGCGGCTTATTACTTCCGGTGTTCGGAGATGGCAAGCCGAAAATTGCAGGCTCGGAAATTTTTTCGTTTTCCGAGCCTGACAGCGGTCGATCAGACTTCGTCGTCGTCGCCGGTGACGCCGATGATGCCGGTCATGTCGTCGTCGTCATCGTCTTCGTCGGCTTCGAGGAAGGTGTCGTCATCATCGTCATCGAGCTCGACATCGTCGTCGCCGATATCCGGAATGTCGTCGTTGCCGCCGTTGTCGTCCGCGTCCTCGAGCGAGACGAGCTCGACTTCGGTGTTTTCGGCGTCGACTTCAGCCACCTCTTCCTCTTCCGCCTTCTCCATGATCGTGGCGACCGAGGTCTCCTCGAAATAGGAAAGCGGCCAGGATTTGCCGGTGTAAGGCGATACGACCGGATCCTTGTTCAGATCGTAGAATTTCTTCCCCGTGTCCGGGCAGGTGCGTTTGGTGCCAAGTTCTGCTTTCGCCACTGTCAAAGCCTCTTGAAGTCCTGAAGAATATACCGGCGCGTGCGGTCAATCCGGTCTTACCCGGTGAAACTGTTAGCGGGTCCCCATAGTCGTTGCAATCTCTTCTGTCAAAGGCAAACTTCGCAAGCCGTCGGCGGGCTTTTTGGCCATCCGGGGATGACCGTGTCGCCGCCATGTGTTAACCAGCGCGAAAACAGCGTCGGCGTTCCCCTCCGATGTTTCGCACGAAGGCCGGCCGGAGGAAAACCTGCATGGCGCCTGGAGCTTACCGCCCGCCGGTGGCGCCCCTTCCTCCGCGACAATATGAGGGCAGCCGGGGCCAGGGTGTCCGGGCGGACCACGACATTCGAAATCGGGCAAGGCAGAGTTTACAATGACGTCTTTCACCATCGCCATTGACGGGCCGGCTGCGGCGGGCAAGGGAACCCTTTCGCGGCTGGTCGCGGAGCATTACGGCTTCCATCATCTCGATACCGGCCTGACCTACCGTGCCGTCGCCAAGGCGCTGCTCGATGCCGGCCTGCCGCTGGACGACGAGGCAGTCGCGGAAAAGACGGCACTGGAGATCGAACTCGCCGGGCTCGACCGCTCCGTTCTTGCGCAACACACCATCGGCGAGGCCGCATCCAGGATCGCCGTCATGCCCGCCGTGCGCCGCGCCCTTGTCGCTGCCCAGCGCAAGTTCGCCGCCAGGGAGCCCGGCACCGTGCTCGACGGCCGCGACATCGGCACGGTCGTCTGCCCCGACGCGCCGGTGAAGCTCTACGTCACCGCCTCGCCCGACGTGCGCGCCCGGCGCCGTTACGACGAGATCATCGCCGCGGGCGGTTCGGCCGAGTTTGACACGGTCTTTGCCGACGTGAAGAAGCGCGACGCGCGCGACATGGAGCGCGCCGACAGTCCTTTGAAACCTGCGGACGATGCGCACTTGCTAGACACGTCGGAAATGAGTATAGACGCGGCATTCCGGGCGGCCCGAGACATCATCGACGCTGCCTTGAAGACAGATTGAACTGCGGAACCCGGCTTGCCGGGAACCTTGATCGAACCAGCCGATATGATCGTCCCCGCGCCGGACAGCCCTTTGAAGGGCGGACGATCTGTCAGGCTTCGTTAAACTCGAACCCCCCGGCGCATACCGCGTCCTCGATTGGACGCGTTTAGGAGATTTCATGTCTGTTTCTACTCCCTCGCGCGATGATTTCGCGGCAATGCTCGAAGAGTCCTTTGCCAAGACCGATCTGGCAGAAGGCTATGTCACCAAGGGCATCATCACGGCCATCGAGAAGGATGTCGCGATCGTCGACGTCGGCCTCAAGGTCGAAGGCCGGATCGCGCTCAAGGAATTCGGCGCCCGTGCCAAGGACGGCACGCTGAAGGTCGGCGACGAAGTCGAAGTCTATGTCGAGCGCATCGAAAACGCTCTCGGCGAAGCTGTTCTGTCGCGCGAAAAGGCTCGTCGCGAAGAAAGCTGGATCAAGCTCGAAGCCAAGTTCGAAGCCGGCGAGCGCGTTGAAGGCGTCATCTTCAACCAGGTCAAGGGCGGCTTCACGGTTGACCTCGACGGCGCCGTTGCCTTCCTTCCGCGTTCGCAGGTGGACATTCGTCCGATCCGCGACGTTACCCCGCTGATGCACAACCCGCAGCCCTTCGAAATCCTCAAGATGGACAAGCGTCGCGGCAACATTGTTGTTTCGCGCCGTACGGTTCTCGAAGAGTCGCGTGCCGAGCAGCGTTCTGAAATCGTTCAGAACCTCGAAGAAGGCCAGGTTGTTGACGGCGTCGTCAAGAACATCACCGATTACGGTGCGTTCGTTGACCTCGGCGGCATCGACGGCCTGCTGCACGTCACCGACATGGCATGGCGTCGCGTCAACCATCCTTCGGAAATCCTGTCCATCGGCCAGTCGGTCAAGGTTCAGATCATCCGTATCAACCAGGAAACCCACCGCATCTCGCTCGGCATGAAGCAGCTCGAGTCGGATCCGTGGGATGGCATCGCCGCCAAGTACCCGGTTGGCAAGAAGATCTCCGGTACCGTCACGAACATCACCGACTACGGTGCGTTCGTCGAGCTGGAGCCGGGCATCGAAGGCCTGATCCACATCTCGGAAATGTCCTGGACGAAGAAGAACGTTCATCCCGGCAAGATCCTTTCGACCACGCAGGACGTCGACGTCGTCGTTCTCGAAGTCGATCCGTCGAAGCGCCGTATCTCGCTCGGTCTCAAGCAGACCCTCGAGAACCCGTGGCAGGCATTTGCCTACAGCCACCCGGCCGGCACCGAAGTCGAAGGCGAAGTCAAGAACAAGACCGAATTCGGCCTGTTCATCGGCCTCGAAGGCGACGTCGACGGCATGGTTCACCTCTCCGACCTCGACTGGAACCGTCCGGGCGAACAGGTCATCGAGGAGTTCAACAAGGGTGACGTGGTCAAGGCCGTCGTTCTCGACGTCGACGTCGAGAAGGAACGCATCTCGCTCGGCATCAAGCAGCTCGGCAAGGACTCGGTCGGTGACGCCGCCGCTTCCGGCGACCTGCGCAAGAACGCCGTCGTCTCGTGCGAAGTCATCGGCATCAACGATGGCGGTATCGAAGTGAAGCTCGTCAACCACGAAGACATCACCTCGTTCATCCGTCGTGCCGATCTCTCCCGCGACCGCGACGAGCAGCGTCCGGAACGCTTCTCGGTCGGCCAGACCGTCGATGCCCGCGTGACCAACTTCTCCAAGAAGGATCGCAAGGTCATGCTGTCGATCAAGGCCCTGGAAATCGCTGAAGAGAAGGAAGCCGTCGCACAGTTCGGTTCGTCCGACTCGGGCGCTTCGCTCGGCGACATCCTCGGCGCGGCTCTGAAGAACCGCGGCGGCGAATAAGCCTCGACACGACTGAAATGAAGAGCCCGCCGGTCATCGACCGGCGGGCTTTTCTTTGGGATGAATGAGGTGCAGCAGGCGTACCCGGGCCGCCGCCGGCCTCAGGACCAGCCGGCCATCCGCCAATAGAGATCGTTCGGCGTTTCGCCCTCGACACCAGCCGCGATCTGGCCCGCCCCTCCGTCGTCGCTCAGCTCTTGCCGGGCGCCGGTGTCCTCCTGCTCCTCGCCCTCCGTTTCGTCATCGCCTGGCTCTTCGGCAAAATCCTCGGCACCATCGTCCTTTGCTTCCTCGCCCTGCTCGTCGTTGAAGCGGTGCTTCAATTCCATCTTCTCGGCGAGTTCGTCGGCAGCGAAGAGATAGTTGATCACCGGCAGCGGTACGCCTTCACGTCCGGCGACGGTCTGACGTGGCAGGGCGATGTCGGACGCGGGGCGTTCGGGTGCGCTGCTCTCCTGTGGCGATGGTCCACTCTCGCCGCGTTCGGCATTGGCGGCGGCGCTGTCCAGCTCTTCCGGCGCTTCATCGACAGGGGGCTCGGCGGGGCCGACCGGCTCGCCACCGATCTCGTCCCCGCCGGCGGTGAGGCCAATGTCCTGCGGCGCCTTCTCGTCCTCGGCGCTGCCTGCCTCCTCAAAACCGAACACGCGCGCCGGATCGGGGTCGACCTCACCATCCGTCGGCAGAGGCAGCGGCAGAAGCGCTTCGGCGCTGCTCAAATCCTCCTCCGTCCAACCCTTGAGAACGAAAAGCGTCTCCGTCTTTGCTCCCGCCTTCGGCTGTTCCTGGGTGTCCGGCTGCTCCTCGCCAACGTCCACCGACGGCGGAGGTGAAATCGGATCAGCCTTCCCGGTGGGTGAAGCGATTTTGGCGGCAACTGGCCCGGCTTCGGCCCTGGTCATTTCAGCGGGGATCACGCGCCCACCTGTCCCGGAGGCTTCGCCGGACTTTTCGGCGGCAGGCCGGGCCGGTGCGTCGGGCACGTCGGCCTCACTGACAGGCTTGCCGTCCTGGCGCGCGGCGAGGTCCTTCGGGGGATCGATGCCATCGCTGCCCCGGCGCAGCTCGGGGGCCGCGCGTTCTGCCGGCAAACGTGGCTCTATGCGCGCTCCGCCATGGGCCATCGCGGCCTGCATCGCCCGGGCCGCCGCGAGCTTCAGCGCCTTGCTGGACTGCTCGTCCGGCATGCTGAAAAGTCGGCCGCGCGCGACCGGGGCCATCGGGTCGTCGGGCTCCTCGCCGTCGAACCGCATGTCTACGGTGTCGGTGGTCCGCGGCTCTGCGGCTTGATGCGGGCGCACCGGCAGGCCGCTCGGCGGCGCCGGAGGGGTGCCGGGGCTCATGTGCCCCGCAACGACCGGTGTCGCAAGGGGCATTGTCGACGGGCGGCTCTCTCCGGCGTTCTGACGATAGGAGGTTATCACCGTGCGCGCGGCGAGATCCTTGTCCTTGATGCGGTGAAGCTCCAGATAGATTGCCAGCGTCGCCGCCTCCGGCCCGGCCGGATTGCGGAAGGCTTCGATCAGCGTGCGCAACTGCAAGCCGCCAAACATCTGCGACAACTGTCGCTGGACCGATTGCCGAGCCTGCGGCTCCAACGCGCCCAACGCCTGGACGAGACGCCCAATGTAACTTCTGGGGGCCTCGCCTTCGAGCCTCTCGATGCCGAGCCGACCGCCCAGCAGGTTGACCAGCAGGGCCAGGTTCTCGGATACCTGCTCGCGGCCGGACAACATGAGAAGGTTGAGGCGGCCGGCGATCACCGCGTTCTGCCCTTGCGCGTTTGCTGCCTGCGGCACCAAGGGCCGCGGCCGGACTGCTTCCTCGGCCGCACCGTCGTGCGCGGCACGCGGGTCCTGGAAGGCCATGGATGAATTGGTAACGGCATTGACCGGAGGCAGCATGGCAGCTCCCCATCCTGCAATTGGCTGACGTATCACTGGCAATAACGGTTCGCTCATGCGACCGGATTGGACCCGTCGACGACGACGGCGCCTTCAAGGACGGCCTGCCCTGTCCTTGATCCCGTACCCTGCGGCACAAGTGTTAACAAAGCATTAACCATAATTGCGACGTCTTGCCTTGCCGCCCCAGTGGGTGTCGCGTACAGCTTTTGGCCAATGCCAATCCCGCACGAGCAGGATTACTGCCCGACAACAGATCGCCGGATGCTGCCCGATGAACAACCAGAATCCCATTCTGAACACCGACAGCTACAAGCTGGGGCATTACCTGCAATATCCCGAGGGCACACGGGCGATCTCGAGCTACATCACGACGCGCGGCCATTCCTACAAGCCGGAGGTGATGTTTTTCGGCCTGCAGATGTTCTTGAAGGACTACCTGTCGCAAGCCGTTACGATGGCCGACATCGATGAGGCCGAGGAGTTCGCCACCCTGCACGGGCAGCCTTTTGATCGACCGGGCTGGTTGCGCGTACTGAACGCCCATGGCGGCCATCTGCCGCTGAGGATCGAAGCCCTGCCGGAAGGGGTCGCAGTCCGGCGCGGCGTTCCCGTCATGCAGGTGGTCAATACCGATCCCCAGCTGGCCTGGCTGACCTCCTACATGGAAACGGCGCTTTTGCGCGCGATCTGGTATCCCTCGACGGTAGCGACGCTCTCCTGGCGCCTGCGCCAGACCATTTTCCCATTCCTCGAGCGGACTTCCGATCAAGCCGACCAACTGATGGCGACCATGGTCAGCGATTTCGGCGCCCGGAGCACGACCAGCCTGGAACAGGCCGCTCTTGGCGGGGTCGCACATCTGGTTCATTTCCACATGTCCGATTCGCTGCCGGCGATCCGCCAGGCGCGCCGCTGTTACGGGGCCCTGATGGCCGGCCGCTCAGTGCCCGCCTCGGAACACACGACGATGACCGCCTGGGGACAGAGCCGGGAGACGGACGCCTACTCCAACATGATCGACCGTTTCGGCCGCTTCGGCGCCTATTCGGTCGTCTCGGACAGCTACGACCTGCACAATGCCGTTTCGGAGATCTGGGGCAAGACGCTGCAGACCAAGGTGAGGGCTGCCGGAGCCACCTTGATCGTCCGCCCCGATAGCGGCGATCCGATCGACACGCCGGTCCAGGTCGTGGCCCAACTGGCCTATGCCTATGGTACGCGCCTCAACGGCAAGGGTTTCAAGGTGCTCGATGACACCGTGCGCGTCATCCAGTCGGACGGGGTGACGCTGCAGGACATACAGATGATCCTGGGACGCCTGGAAGGCATGGGCTTTGCTGCCGAAAACATCACCTTCGGCGTCGGCTCGACGCTTCTGCAGAAACTCAGCCGCGATACCCTGTCGTTCACCATGCTCGCCAGCGCCCTGCAAGATGAGGCCGGCTCCTGGCACGACATCGGTCGCCGACCCGCCAATCCGCGCGAACGACCGCTGACGGCCGGTCGTCAGGCCATCGTGCGCGACGGAACCGACATTCTCGCCATTCCGCTCTCCGAGCTCGGACAGCGGGAAAACCTGCTCAAGCCCGTCTGGCAGGACGGACGGATTCTGAAGGATTGGGGCTTCGAAGAGGTTCGCCAAAACGCCGCTGCCGCCATGCAGCCTTAAGCGTCAGGGCGAAACGGTCCTGAACATGCGGTAAAGGCCGTTGTCGTCGGAATTGACCGCGGAAATCTGGTCCGAACGGTCCGATCGCGGCTCGGAATGGCCCTCACCAAGCGCATCAAGCCATGTGGCCGGAACATAGGCCTTTTGCGCCGCGGCCGGGGCCTGCGGTTCCTCTTCATCGTCCCAAAGGATACCGGTGGTGGCACTCGTGGCGGGACTGCCGGCCTGTTCGAGCCAATGACTGAAGATCTCGCCGACGGCGCCGTTATCACCAGGCGAATGTGCTTCGACCGGGCTCGCTGCGCCCGTCCGGGCGACTTCCGCAGGTTTTGTCGATGCTTCCATCATGGTCGCATTCATGTCTTTGGTCTTGTTTCCGTGGCCCGGAAGGATGCGCCGGATTCGTTAACAAATGCTGCGCAGGCTTGACGCCATTGCCAGCGGCGACCGGAGGCTCCATCTTTCCGTCAGGACAAAATCGTGACCGGATCACATGAGCTTTCGCCCGCCCTCCTCCTTCAGCACCTCCAATGGCACGGGCCTGCTGGCGCTGGACTACGAGCTTGCCGCCGAGAAAGCCGATGCCCTTGGCCGCGCCGGCCGGAAAGTGGAAGCTGCCCTCGCGGCCCTGGCGCAGGCAAGGGCGGAGGGTGTCGACACCCAGCAGACCCAGGTCCTCATCGACCAGGCCGCCGAGCTGGTCTGGGCGTTTTTCATTCAGCGGGAGATCTGCGGCTTTTGCAGCCAGTCGGATGCCGTCGAGCGTTACCGGATCCCGCCCGAGGTGCTGGCTCGGGTCGGCGCGGGGCCAAGACGCTGATGGAGTTCCTGGCCCTCGGCCTTACCTGAGCGAACAATAATCAGCTATGGGCGAAGATGTCGGTTTCTTCCCAGCCGAGCAGATCGAGCTTGGCGCGTGTCGGCAGGAATTCGAAGCAGGCCTTGGCGTGCTCGATGCGTCCGTCACGAACCAGCCGCGCGATCTGCTTGTCGCGCAGGGCATGCAGGTAAAGGACGTCCGAGGCGGCATATTCGAGTTGTGCCGGTGACAGCATTTCGGCCGCCCAATCCGACGACTGCTGCGCCTTGGAAATATCCACTTCCAACATTTCCTTGAGATTGTCCTTCAGGCCGTGGCGGTCCGTGTAGGTGCGGCTGAGGCGCGAGGCGATCTTGGTGCAGAAGACCGGGGTGGTGGTGACGCCGAAGGTATGGAACAACACGGCAATGTCGAAGCGGCCGAAATGAAAGATCTTCTCGCGGCTCTGATCGGCGAGCATGGCGACCAGGTTTGGCGCCTCCTTCTGTCCGGCGGCGATGCGGATGACGTCGGCGGTGCCGTCGCCCGGCGACAATTGCACCACACACAAGCGGTCGCGGCGCGGCACGAGGCCCAATGTCTCCGTATCGATGGCGATAGCGCCGGTATAACGGGCCGCATCGGCCGAGGAAATGTCACCTTCGTGATAGCGAATCGTCGCTGCCATCATTGTCTCCAGGTCGCAATCAATGTCGTTGCCGCCGGCTATAGCCGAAAGCAGCGCAAAGCACTACCGCTTTCGCCGAAGCGGACGATCGCCGGCAGCGCCATGCGGATTACACCGTCGGCCGGCTCACCGGACCCTCGGCCGTCAATTCGGTGAAGGCCAGGGTCTGGTCGAGATGGGCCGCTCGAAGCGCCAGCAGTTTTTCCGCATAAAGCAGGCGAACCGCAAGGAAGGCCGGGTCTTCCGCGACATTGCGCAGTTCCATCGGGTCTGCCTTGAGGTCGAACAACAGCGGCGGCATCCCTGTAAAATGCACGTATTTGAATGCCTCGTCGCGTAGCACCGACAGGTTGCACTCATTGGAACGCAGGCCGAACTGCGCCTCCCGTGTGGCGTTCACCACGTCGCGGAAATCGAATTCGAAGAAGGCCGCGTCCCGCCAGCGTTCCGGTTCGTGACCGGTGACGAAAGGCAGGAGGGAGCGGCCGTCCTGGTGATTGCGCGGCATGAGACCAAGCCGTTCGCAGAGCGTCGGCATGATGTCGGCGGCGCTGGTGAACGCATCGACCTGCCGGCCGGCGGCTGCGATGGCCGCAGGATCGCGGATGACGAGTGGGATGTGGTAGCTGCCTTCGTGATAGCCACCCTTGCCGAGGCTCCAGTGGTCGCCCATCATTTCGGCATGGTCGGAGGTGAAGACGATGATGGTCTTGTCCCAATCGCCGCCGTCGCGAAGCGCCGAGACGATCCGGCCGAATTGGGCGTCGACCTCGGCGATCATGCCGTAATAGGTGGCGCGGATGCGATCGATATCCGCAGCCGTCCAGTCGCTGACCGGCCCTTCGGCGCCAAGAACGAAGCTCGATTTCTGCTGGCTGGACATGGCGAAACGCAGGAACGGATGCACATCCGCCTCATCCTGCCGATCGGCGGCGCGGGCATAGGCCGGCCCGTCGCCGGGCGCGAACATGCTGGCATAGGGTTCCGGCACGCAGAAGGGCGGGTGGGGCCTCAGGAAGGAGATATGGGCAAACCACGGACGATCCTGGATCTCGCGCCAGGCGAGGAAGGCGTCGGTCAGGAATGCCGTCTGCGTCTCGTCGCTCGAATAGGCGGGGGGAGCGCCCAGATGCTCCGTCCTATGGACATCACGGGTGAGAGCCCCGGTCCGGCCCTTCGAGCGTAGCCAGGAAAGCCATTGCTTCTCGTGCTCGAGCAGGATCTGGCCCAGGTTAAATCCGGGGAGCACGCCTTCATAGCTGGTCAGGACCGGGTCGTGGGGATCGACAGAGCGCGGATCGGGCGAAACGTCGGTATAGCCGAACAGGGTCGGATCATAGCCTGCGCGGCGCGAGGCAAGCGCCAGGTTGTCGAAGCGGGCATCAAGCGGCGAGCCGTTCTGGCAGACGCGGTGATTCGCCTGGTAAAGGCCCGTATAGAGCGTCGCACGGGCCGGCGAACAGGGCGCCGTACCGGCATAGTGGCGGCGGAACAACACGCCCTCTCTGGCCAGCGCATCGATATTCGGCGTCCGGACCGTCGGATGGCCGATCGTGGACAGGCAGTCGCCTCGCCATTGGTCGGCGGTGATGAGCAGGATGTTCGGCTTCATGCGATGCGGCTCCGGCGGGAAATTGTCTGTGGCTTCGGTCGAGGTTTCGACCGGCCGGCGCAGTTTCCCCGCTCCGCCGCAGTAAGCAAATGAAAAATCCGACATTGCCGACAAGCTGGGCTGGATGAAGAAATTGCCGCCGCTTGATCGATGGCTTGCCGCCAGCCCTCTCTGCGTTACGGCGACGAGCGGCACGCAAACCCGCCCAAGAAATAACCTGTATCGGAAGGCGCCAACGCTTTTCGCCCCTAGTTTCAGGGGATTTTGGCCATCGCGAGGGCCTAGCCGCCTTCAAGCCATGCGAAAAACGCACTGCTGCATTGCAGCAATGAAGCTGGCATTCTCTGCGGATGCGAATATATTACAACCATCGACGCGGCGCACTCCTCCTCCCAGTGCCGCTAGATAGGATCGGCAATACTCCTCCTCCTCCCAATTGCCGATCAAGTTTAAGAGCCTGGCGCACCTCCTCCCGCGCCAGGCTCTTTTCGTTTTGGTCCCCAGCTTTTCCCATTCCTGAAATCTATGGGTGGCATTCGACCGCTCTATTGGATCATTGCCGACAATGACGGATAAATGTCCGTATGGCGCGAACCGGATTCGGCTCTTATCGGCCTGCCAAGCTTTCGAGGGAGATCCTGTGAACGGCAATGTGACTGTGACGATCCGCGAGGCCCGGGCCGACGACGCCCGCCTGCTGCACGAGGCGCTGCTGGCGCTTGCACGCCATACCGGCGACGAACACAAGATCGAAAGCACACCGGAAGACCTACTCCAATACGGTTTTGGCCCAAATCCCGCCTTCGAAGCACTGATCGCCGAAGTCGACGGGCGCTTTGCCGGCATGTGCCTGAGTTTTTCAAGCTTTTCCACCTGGCGCGGGAAACCCGGCATCTATGTTCAGGATCTTTATGTCGATGACGCCTTTCGCGGAAGGCGAATCGGAGAGCGCCTGCTGCAGGCCGCAGCCAGCCGCGGATATGCGAGGGGCGCCCGCCATCTCCGGCTTTCGGTCGACCGGGCGAATGTCTCCGCCCAGGCCTTCTACGAGCGCGTCGGGATCCAACACTGCCGCGATGAACAGATCCATATGATTCGCGGTGAACAGTTTGAAGCCTTTGCGCAACGAGCAACCGGCGGCGAATGAGGTCATTCTTGTTCGTTTAACCGTTCCGGAAGGGTCGCCGCATTGGCCCCTGCAGACAGCCGACATTGCCTCATCCACACGATCGCCCTACCTATGACGGCGACAGAATGCGCGGCAGGTAGAGGAGAAGGCGGCATGGCAGTAAAATTCGGGACGAGCGGCTTGCGGGGACTTTCGACGGAACTGGTCGGCAGCGTCTCCGCACTCTACGCCACCGCCTTTGCCCGCTTTCTGCTCGACGAGAAACTGGCCATTCCCGGCAGCCCGGTCGTTGTCGCCCAGGACTTCCGCCCCTCCAGCCCCGAAATCGTCGCTACGGTTATGGCCGCGCTCAAGCGCGCCGGTCTGACGCCCATCGATTGCGGCCCGATTCCGACGCCGGCACTGGCGCTTTATGGCGGCAAGATCGGCGCGGCGGGTGTCATGGTGACGGGCTCGCATATCCCGGCAGACAGAAACGGCATCAAGTTCTATCGTGCCGGCGAAGAAATCACCAAGGCGGATGAAGCGACAATCACCGCGCTCGCCGACAGGCTCTCCGACGATGCCGTCGCCAATCTGGTGGAGGCCGGCTCGGGCGAGGATCACGAACAGGCGGCGACGGAACTCTTTCTGGCCCGCAACATGGCCGTGCTGCCCGCTGGCGCGCTCGAAGGTCTCAGGATCGGCATCTACCAGCACAGCACCGTCGCCCGCGACATGATGGTCAAGGTGTTCGAGCACTACGGCGCGACCGTCTTTCCGCTCGGCCGTTCAGAGCAGTTCATCCCGGTGGACACCGAAGCCGTCTCCGACGAGACGATCCGCCTGATGGCCGAGTGGACCGACGAGCTGTCGCTCGACGCGGTTGTTTCGACGGACGGCGACGGCGATCGGCCGCTGGTGGCCGACGAGCACGGCCGGCCGTTGCGCGGCGACTTTCTCGGCCTGGTAGCCACGCGCTTTCTCGGAGCAAAACTGGTGGCGACGCCGGTCACCTCCAATTCCGGCCTGGAAGCCGCCGGCGGCTTCGACGTAGTGCGCACGCGGGTGGGTTCGCCCTTCGTGATTGCCGCGATGGAGGAAGCGCTGGCTGCCGGCAAGGAGGGCGTCATCGGTTTCGAGGCCAATGGCGGCCTGATGCTGGGATCGGATTTTTCCGTCGGGACCGGTGTGCTCAAGGCGCTTCCGACGCGCGACAGTTTCCTGCCGGCGCTCGCCGTGCTCGGCACGGCGGCCAAGGCCGGCCAGTCGCTTTCGGCCCTGGCGACGAGCTATAGCCTGCCCATCGCGCTCAGCGACCGGCTGGAGAATTTTGCCGTCGAGCGCAGCGCCGCCCTGATGGCGCATCTGCGGGGATCGGCTGACAATCTTGCGGGATTCGTCGCGCCGCTGGGCCAGGTCAAGTCGGTGAGCGACATCGACGGGCTGCGGATCACGCTTGCCGACGACCGCGTGGTGCATTTCCGCCCATCGGGCAACGCGCCGGAAATGCGCTGCTATGTCGAGGCGGCGGACCAGGCGGCGGCCGAGGCGCTGCTGGCCAAGGGTCTCGAGACCCTGGCCGCATGGACGCCGACTGCCTAGTCTTTGGTCACCAGCATCGCGCGAAAATCATTGACATTGGTTCCGGTCGGACCCGGCACGAACAGGCTGTCGGCGAGCGAGAAGGCCGACCAGGCATCATGACGGCCAAGAAACGCCCGCGGATCGCCGCCGGCTGAGCGGATCCGTGCCGCGGTCGTGCCGTCGGCGAAGGCGCCGGCATTGTTCTCCGAACCATCGATACCGTCGGTATCGGCCGCCAGCGCATGAATGCCGGTGGTCCCGTCAATATCGAGAGCCAGCGACAGCAGAAGCTCGCTGTTGCGCCCGCCCTTGCCGTAGCGGTCATTGGCAATCGTCACCGTCGTCTCGCCGCCAGAGAGGATCACCACCGGCCGGGCGAATGGACGGTTCCGCTCCTTCACCTCCCGCGCGATCGCGGCATGCATGCGGCCGATGTCGCGCGCCTCGCCCTCGATGGCATCGGAGAGGATCACGGACGGGACGCCGAGGTCTACCGCCTTGCGCGCCGCCGCCTCCAGCGAGACGCGGGCGGAGGCGATGACGTGGACTTCATTGCGGGCAAAGACCGGGTCGGCCGGATCCGGCGCTTCCGCAGCTTCGGTTTTCAGATGGGTCATGACGGCGGCGGGGAGTTGCATTCCATACTCGGCGACGATCGCCAGCGCCTCCGCGGGGGAGGATTTCGACGGCACGGTCGGCCCCGAGGCAACGAAGGCCGGATTGTCGCCCGGCACGTCGGAAACGATCAGGCTGACGACGCGGGCCGGAACGCAGGCTGCGGCCAGGCGTCCGCCCTTGATGCGCGAGACATGTTTTCTCACCACATTCATCGCCGAAATCGGCGCGCCCGAGGCGAGCAGCGCCTTGTTGACGGCAATCTCGTCGGCAAGCGTCAGCCCATTCGGCGGGGCGGGCAGCAGCGCCGAACCGCCGCCGGAGATCAGTGCCACAACGAGATCGTCCTCGCCGAGGCCTTCGACCTTCTTCAGCAGAGCATCCGACGCCCGCAACCCCGCTTCGTCCGGAACAGGATGCGCCGATTGCAGCACCGTGATGCGCTGGCAAGGTTCGATCGGGCCGTGGCGTGCGACCACCAGCCCTTCGAGCGGGCCATCCCACAGCTTCTCGAAGGCAGCCGCCATCTGGCTCGCCGCCTTGCCGGCGCCGATGACGATGGTGCGGCCCTTGGGTTTTTCCGGCAGATGCGCCCTGATCGCCGCATAGGGGTCGGCGGCATGGACTGCCGCCTCGAAAAGCGATGTCAGGAAGGCGCGTGGGTTGGTCAGGGTCACGAATTTCGGTCCGCTATTTCGATGTCATAGACCAGAATGCCGTCGAGGCCGCCGACGGCGTTATCGACGATCCTGCCCCCGGTCTTCTGGTGTTCCGGATCGGCAAGATAAGCGTCCCGCGCCGCTGGTCCATCGAAATCGACGATGAAGCCCTCACCATAGCCCTTGTCCATGCCGACCTCCGGGCTGACATTGTCGCCGATATGGGCGGCGAGAAATCCTGGCAGCCGCGATTTCAGCGCGGCGATCTCGGCATAGATTGCCGCCTTGGTTTCCTTCGTCGTTTCGGGCTTGAAGCGGATGAAGACGCAGTGCCGGATCATGGAAGGCCCTATCGGATGTTCGCCCGCGCCCGGGGGCGCTGGTCGTTGCGTTCATGGGTGAAGACCGCCGGCGGAAGCGGTGCGCGGTCGCGGATGATGTCGGCGCCCTTTTCGCCCACCATGATGGTGGGGGCATTGGTATTGCAGGAGGGAACCCGCGGCATGACCGAACTGTCGCAGACACGAAGCCCCTCAAGCCCGCGCACCTTCAGGTCCAGCCCGACAACGGCCATGGCGTCGGTCCCCATCTTGCAGGTGCCGACGGGGTGGTGGTCGGTCTTGGCATTGGCGCAACCGTAGTCGAAAAGTTCCTCGTCGGTCATGACCTTGGGACCGGGCAGCCGCTCGGCCATGATGTAAGGCTTCAGCGCCGCCTGCTGGAAGATCTCCCGGGCGATCTTCAGCCCCTCGATCGACATCCTGCGGTCGTGCGGGTCCTCCCAATAGTTCGGGTCGATCAACGGCGCTGCCGCCGGATCGGAGGAGGAGAGGCGCACCGTGCCGCGCGAACGCGGATGGAGGTAGGCGGAATTGAGCGTCACACCGGCATTCTTCAGCTTCTCGACGCCGGCCTCGATGCCGGAGCCGAGACCGAGATGGAACTGGATGTCCGGCGAGCGCGCCTCAGGGTCGGCATACCAGAAGCCACCCGTCTCGAAGAGCGAAGAGGCGACCGGCCCGGTGCGGAAGAGCAAATATTCGATGCCGGCCCATAGCGTGCGATGCAGTTTCGCCACACCGTCATAGGTGTGGTCGCCGGTGCATTCGGAGATGACGAACAGGTCGAGGTGGTCCTGCATGTTGGAACCGACGCCCGGCAGGTCATGCCGAACCGGAACGCCCACCGACTTCAGATGATCGGCCGGGCCGATTCCCGACTGCTGGAGCAGCTTTGGCGAGCCGATAGCCCCGGAGGAAACCAGCACCTCCCGCTCGGCGCGGATCGTCTCGACACCCCGGCCGGTGACGACCTCGACGCCGACGGCGCGGGTGCCTTCCAGCACAATGCGGGCGACGCGGGCGCCGGTGCGGATCGTCAGGTTCTTGCGATCCTTGATCGGCGACAGAAAGGCGAGCGAGGCGGAGGAGCGGCGGCGGTTGCGCTGGGTCAGCTGGTAGAACCCGACGCCGGCCTGCTGCTTTCCATTGAAGTCATGATTATAGGGGATGCCGAGTTCCTGGCCGGCGCGGATATAGGCGTCGCAGATCGGCAGGGCCGAGACCGGCATGGAGACGCCGAGCGGGCCGCCATAGGAATGATAGTCGTCGGCGAAGCGCTGGTTGTCCTCGGCCCGCTTGAAATAAGGTAGCACCGAGCGATAGTCCCAGCCCTCGCAACCGTCTTCCGCGGCCCAGAGATCGTAGTCGGCGGCATTGCCGCGCGTGTACAGCTGGGCATTGATCGAGGAGCCGCCGCCGATGACCTTGGCCTGGGTATAGCGCAGGACGCGACCCTTCATGTGCTTCTGCGGCACGGTTTCCCAGCCCCAGCTGGCGACGCCCTTGGTCATCTTGGCAAAGCCCGCCGGCATGTGGAACAGCGGATTCCAGTCCCCGCCGCCCGCCTCAAGCAGCAGAACCTTGACGTCCGGATCCTCGGAGAGCCGGTTGGCGAGCACGCAGCCGGCCGGGCCGGCGCCGGTGATGATGTAGTCGTAGGTCATCGCATCTTCCTCAAGTCATTCGTCCACCCTCCCCTTGAGGGGGAGGGTCGGCACGCAGTGCCGGGGTGGGGTGAACCAATACGCAATCGGCCGGTCACCCCCACCCGCGGCTACGCCGCGACCTCCCCCCTCAAGGGGGAGGTAATATCACAGCCTTCCGATCGACAGTCCGCCATCAAGATCGATCACCGAACCGGTGGCAAAGGCGAAGCGGCCGGAGGCAAGCGCCGAGACCACGCCGCCGATGTCGTCCGGTTCGCCCCAGCGTTTCATCGGCACCAGACCATCCGCGATCAGCGCGTCATACTTACCGGCGACACCGGCGGTCATGTCGGTGCGGATGATACCGGGGCGGATCTCGAAAACGCCGATGCCCTTTTCCGCGAGATAGAGCGCAAGCCCCTTGCTGAAGGCCGAAAGCCCGGCCTTGCTCATGCAGTAGTCGAGGCGTTCCGGTGAACTGAGCTCCGCCGACACGGAGGTGACGTTGACGATCGAGCGCGCCGTAGCGGGCTCCGCCTGCGCCAGCATGGCCTTCAGCACCGCCTGGGTGAAGAACACCGTGCCGCGCAGGTTGGTGGCGATGATGCGGTCGAAATTCTCCGGCGTCAGCCCGAGGAAATCGCCGCGCACCACCGAGCCCATGCCGGCATTGTTGACCAGGCAGTCGATGCGACCGAAGCGCGCCATGATTTTTTCGACGGTCGCGGCATGGCCGGCAACCTCGGCAAGGTCGGCTTCGAAATAGGCGGCATCGACACCCCGCGTTTCGAGCTCGACAAGAACGCCGTCTTCCACGGCAAGCGGCCCAAGCCCGGTGACGGCAATGTCGAAGCCATCGGCGGCCAGCGCCAGGGCAATGCCAAGGCCGATGCCGCGACGGCCGCCGGTGACGATGGCGAGAGGACGGGAACGGGTCATGCGGCAAGGTCCTCCTTGCGGATATGGGCGGCGACGCGCAGCGCCTGGGCGGCAATCGTCAGGGCGGGATTGACGGCGGCCGAGGTTGGCAGGCAGGCGGCATCGACGACGAAGAGGTTGGGATGGTCAAATGACCGGCACCAGACGTCGAGCGGTGCGGTCGCCGGATCATCGCCGATCCGCACCGTTCCGCATTGGTGCGACGGCGTGCGCTTGTCGAAGGGGCGCGACAGCACGATCGGAAAGCCGGCCGCCTTGAGGGCGCGTTTCAGATGGGCGACGAGATCCAGATGGGCATCCCAGTTGGTGCGGTGCCATTTGAGGATGATCCGGTCGCCATCGACCATGACGCGGCTCTCCGGGTGCGGAATGTCCTCGCTCATGGCGTAGAAGTCGATCGCGTGGCGGGACACGCGGTCCAGTAGCCATTCCGGCACCCTGGGCATGTTGGCCTTGAGGATCTGGCCGGAGACGCGGCCGAGCAGCTGGACATTGCCGAGCGGCGCCCCGCCCATGCCGTCCGAAAGATAGAAATCGTTGAAACCGAAGGTCTTCTGGTAGACCGACGTGTTGCGGTAGAAGGGCGAGATCGCCAGTACGGCGCTCGAATTGTGGTTCATGAAATTGCGGCCAACCTGGTCGGACGAGTTCGCCAGACCGCGTGGGTTGCGATCATCCGCCGAGCGCAGCAGAAGGGCCGCCGACTGCACGGCGCCGGCCGAGAGGATGACGAGACGCGGCGCGATCCTCTCCGCGACGCCGTTGCGCAGCACATGCACGGCAACGATCCGGCGGCCGTCCTCCGACGTCTCCAGCCGCGTGACGCGCGAGCGGACCTGCAGCGTGACATTCGGATACTCAAGCGCCAGCGCCAGCGCCGTCGTCTCGGCGTCCATCTTGCCGTCCTGGGCGTTCGGATGCGCGTCCCACGGGGTCTTTGCCTTGGCAAGCCAGCGGTCGAGATCGAGGCCGAGCGGCAGGGAATAGGGATTGAGGCCGTTCTCTTTGAGCTTCCGGCGGACTACGGCGATGGCCGGTTCGTCGGGTACCGACGGGAAGGCATAGGGCGCCGAATGAGCGGGCTCGGTCGGATCCTCGCCGAGCGCACCGTGCACCTGGTAGAGCCGTTCCGCCTCGGTGTACCAGGGCTCCAGCTCCTCGTAGGGGAAGGGCCAGGCCGGCGAGACGCCCTCGCGATGCTTCATCTCGGCAAAGTCCTCGGCGCGGTAGCGCACCAGGACCGCACCGTAGAATTTCGAATTGCCGCCGACATTGTAGTAGTTGCCGGGATTGAAGGCCGTGCCGTCGGCCTCGTACCACATCTCCTTCGGGCGGAAGTGGCCACGCTGGAAGATTGCCCGCTGGTCGCGGTTTTCCGGCCGGTCGGCTATATGGTCGCCGGCCTCGAGAATCAGGATCCTGGCGCCGGACGGCGCGAGCCCCGCGGCAACCGTCGAGCCGCCGATCCCAGAGCCGATGATGACGATGTCGGGCGTCTCTGTCATGGCCGTGCTCAGGCGATCCGGCTTTGGGTCTTCGGATCGAAGAAGACTGCCTTGTCGAGATTGAAGGCGAGCTTGGCCGTCTGGCCGGCGACGATGCGGGCATCGGCCCTCAGACGCGCGACGACTTCCTTGCCGCCGAGCTTGGTGACCGCAAAGGTGTCGGAACCGGCGGGTTCCACCACCTCGATCAGGCATTCGCCTTCGACCAGCGTCCGGGCATTACGGTCGGAACCGTCGGGGTCCGTCAGCGCCTCGGGGCGGATGCCGAAAACCACGTCGCGGCCGGCATGGGCGGCGAGCGCCGCCTTGTCGGCAGCAAGCGGCAGGGAGAGCGGCGTGCTGCCCGGACGATCGAGCGTGATCGCGAGGCCCTCTGCCCCGTTCTCGACCCTGGCGGTCAGGAGGTTCATCGCCGGGGACCCCATGAAATCGGCGACGAACATGTTGGCGGGGTTGTTGTAGATCTCCGCCGGCGAGCCGAACTGCTGCAACACGCCGTCCTTCAGCACGGCGATCTTGGTGGCCAGCGTCATCGCCTCGATCTGGTCGTGCGTGACGTAGACGATGGTCGTTTTCATCCGGGCGTGCAGGCGCTTGATCTCGGTGCGCATGTCGACGCGCAGCTTGGCATCGAGGTTCGACAACGGCTCGTCGAACAGGAAGACCTGCGGGTTTCGCACCAGGGCGCGGCCCATGGCGACGCGCTGGCGCTGGCCGCCCGAGAGCTGGCTCGGCTTGCGGTCGAGCAGATGGCCGATCTGCAGCATCTCCGCCACCCCGGCGATCGCCTTTTCGCGCTCTTCCTTCGGAACCTTGCGGATCTCCATGCCGAAGGCGATGTTTCCGGCCACCGTCATATTCGGATAGAGCGCATAGGACTGGAACACCATGGCGATGTCGCGCTTCGACGGCGGCAGGCCGGCGACGTTGCGACCATTGATCGAGATCTCACCGGACGTGATCGGCTCCAGCCCGGCAATCGTGTTGAGCAGGGTCGACTTGCCGCAACCGGACGGACCGACCAGCACAAGGAAGCCACCCTCCTCGATCTCGAGATTGATGTCCTTCAGGATCTCGAGCGCGCCGTAGGACTTGCGGAGGTGAGAAATCTGCAGAAACGACATGATGGTTATCCTTTCACGGCGCCGGACATCAGGCCGCGCACGAAATATCGTCCGGAGACGATATAGACGATGAGGGTGGGCAGGGCGGCGAGGATCGCGCCCGCGAAGTGGACATTGTATTCCTTGACCCCGGTCGAGGACGAAACGAGGTTGTTGAGCGCAACCGTCATCGGCGTCGAGGAGGCGCCGGAGAACGAGGCGCCGAACAGGAAGTCGTTCCAGATATTGGTGAACTGCCAGATGACCGAGACGACGATGATCGGGCCGGAGGACGGCAGAAGGATACGGCGGAAGATCTGGAAGAAGCTCGCCCCGTCGATCTGCGCCGCCCTGACCAACTCGGTCGGGAAGGCCTCGTAGTAGTTGCGGAAATAGAGCGTGGTGAAGCCGAGGCCGTAGATCACATGCACCATGATCAGGCCCCAGATCGATCCGGCGAGCCCAAGGATGCCGAGGATGCGGGCCATCGGGATCAGCACGATCTGGAACGGGATGAAGCAGGACAAGAGCAGCAGCCCGAAGAAGACGTTGGAGCCCGGGAAGCGCCACTTGGTCAGCACATAGCCGTTGAGCGCGCCGATGATCGTCGAGATCGCCACGGCCGGAACGACCATCAGGAGCGAGTTGATGAAGAAGGGCTTGAGGCCCGTCGGCTGGACGCCGATCTGCGCTGTCGACCAGGCCGACAGCCAGGGCTCGATCGTCCAGACCTTCGGCAGGTTGAGCATGCCGCCCTGGCGGATCTCCTCCAGGGGTTTCAGCGAATTCACCACCATCACGTAGAGCGGCAGCATGTAGTAAACGGCGAACAGGATCAGCGCCGCGTAGATCAGCGCCCGCGTCAGGCGGCCGTGCGAGATGACATTGTCGGGGCTCGACGCGCTCATCAGCGTTTTCCTCCGCGGACTTCGGAATAGAGGTAGGGCACGATGATCGAGAAGATCATGATCAGCATGATGATCGCCGAGGACGCGCCAATGCCCATCTGGTTGCGGGTAAACGTGTAGGAATACATGAAGGTCGCCGGCACTTCGGTCGCCTGTCCCGGCCCGCCGCCGGTCAGCGCCACGACGAGGTCGTAGGCCTTGATGGCGAGATGCGCGAGGACGACGAAGGCCGAAAGAAAGACCGGGCGCATCAGCGGGATGATGATGCGGCGATAGACCGTGGCGGTGGAGGCGCCGTCGATCTGCGCGGCCTTGATGATCTCGTTGTCGACGCCGCGCAGTCCCGCGAGGAACATCGCCATGACGAAGCCGGAGGACTGCCAGACGGCGGCCAGCACCACGCAGTAGATGGCGTAGTTGCGGTCCTTGATCCAGTCGAAGGCGAAGCTCTCCCAGCCCCAGAGGTGCATGGTGTTCTCAAGGCCGATGCCGGGATCGAGGAACCATTTCCACGCCGTGCCGGTGACGATGAAGGAAAGCGCCATCGGATAGAGATAGATCGGCCGCAAAAGGCCCTCGGCGCGGATCTTCTGGTCGAGCAGGATGGCAAGCCCGAGGCCCAGCACCGAGCAGATGACGATGTAGAGCGAGGCGAAGATGGCTAGGTTGGTCAAGGCGCGCCACCAGTGCGGCAGCGCCCAGAGCTTGGTGTAATTGGCGAGGCCGACGAAATTGTAGGACGGCAGCATCTTGCTGTCCGTCATCGACAGGAAGCCCGTATAGGCGATGAAGCCGTAGACGAAGATGAGCACGATAAGGAAACTGGGTGCCAGCACGAGCTTTGGCAAAAGCTCCTGCAGCCGGCTGCGGCTGTCCATGGTCGTTACCACCGTTTTCTTGTGTATTTTCAAGTTCTGGCGAGGGGAGATGCCCCTCATCCGCCTGCCGGCACCTTCTCCCCGCAAGCGGTGAGAAGGGATATGCGGCACCGCGCTGGCCGTCCCCTCTCCCCGCGTGCGGGGAGAGGGTCAGGGTGAGGGGCAGATACCCCGTCCCCTGGCCTTACTTTGCGCCTTCGACCGCGGCCGCCAGTTCCTCGGCGGCTTCGTCGGCGTTGAGCTCGCCGTTGAACGCGCGGGTGACGACGTCGTAGATGGCGTTCTTCACCGAGGCCGGGTTGGCGTGGCCATGGGCCATGGAGCCGAACAGCGAGCCGTTGGTGTTGGCTTCCGCCAGGTCCTTGATCGCCTTCTTGCCGCAATCGTCGAAGGCTTCGTCCGAGACGTCGGTACGGGCAGGCGCCGAACCCTTGACCACGTTGAAGGCCGACTGGAAGGCCGGGCTCTCGATGGCGGAGGCCATCTGCAACTGTGCCGGCACCTTGTCGTCGGCGACCTTGAACATGGCGAACTGGTCGGAGTTGAAGGTGACGGAGCCTTGCGTTCCGGGGAAGCGCATGCAGACGAAATCGGTGCCCGGCTTCTTGCCGGCCTTGATGAATTCGCCCTTGGCCCAGTCGCCCATGAACTGAACGCCGGCCTTGCCCTCGATGACCATGGCGGAGGCGAGGTTCCAGTCGCGTCCGGAGAAGTTGTCGTCGACATAGGAGCGGAGCTTGGCCAGGCGCTCGAAGGCTTCCTTCATCTTGTCGCCGGAAAGCGCTGCCGGATCGAGGTCGATGAAGGCCTGCTTGTAGAAATCATTGCCGAGCGAAAGCACGACAGCGTCGAAGATCGTCGCGTCCTGCCAGGGCTGGCCGCCATGGGCGACCGGGGTGATGCCCTGTTCCTTGAATTTGTCGAGCAATGCCACCAGCTCTTCCCAGTTCGCCGGCTCCTTGCCGCCAGCCTTGTCGAGAGCTGCCTTGTTGATCCAGACCCAATTGGTCGAGTGGACGTTGACCGGGGCGGCGATCCAGTGGCCGTCATACTTGGAGAATTGCTGCAGGGCGGTCGGGATGACCTTGTCCCAGCCTTCCTTGGCAGCGACTTCGTCGAGATTGCCGAGTGCGCCTTCCTTGGCCCAGTCGAGAATGTCGAAGCCGAGCATCTGCACGGCGGTCGGCGCATTGCCGGCCGTGACGCGGGCACGCAGCACCGTCATCGCTTCCGTACCGCCGCCACCGGCGACCGGCATGTCGGTCCAGGAAATGCCCTTGCCTTCGAGGTCCTTTTTCAGGACGTCAAGGGCCGCGGCTTCGCCGCCCGAAGTCCACCAATGCAGGACTTCAACATTGTCGGCGGCGCGGGCGATGCCGGCGGCCATCGTGGCGATCAGGGCTGCTGCAGTCGTGGTAGTCAAGAACTTGCGCATTGTATTCCTCCCATTTTGCAAGTCGATGCGGCGGAACTCCTCCCCGCCGTTTGGGTGGATCCGCCGCGTCCGCGACAGGTCCGGTATTTCATGCGGTCTCCCACCGCAAAGGCATTAAAGAAGTCAAAATTGACCAAGGTCAATAACGGCGAAACACATTTTTAAATCGATTTAATACCATGTGTTCCGACCTTTCTCACCGCGGCATCCACCAGCCGGTGCGCGCGCCGATATGCATGTTGAGGGTCTTGGTCTCGGTGTAGTCCTCGACCGCGTGGCGACCGAGTTCGCGCCCCAGACCCGACTGTCGATAGCCGCCGAAGGGCAGTTCCGACGCGCCGTCCATGAAGGTGTTCATCCAGACAGTACCGGCGCGGACCTTGCGGCCGATCGTCAGGCAGGTGTCGAAGTCGCGGCTCCAGACCCCGGCGGACAGGCCGTAGTCGATGGCGTTGGCGATGCGGATCGCCTCGTCCGTCGTCTCGAAAGTGAGGACCGAAAGGACCGGGCCGAAGACTTCCTCGCGGGCGACCGCCATGTCCGGGGTTACCTTGTCGAGGATGGTCGGGGTCATGAACTGGCCCATGCCGAAATCGATGGTCGAGCCGCCATAGGCGACATTGGCGCCGCCCGCGGCAGCACCTGATACATAGCCGGAGATCTTTTCCAGATGCTGCGGGGTGATGATCGCGCCGACCTGGGTCGTCGGGTCGAGCGGATCGCCGACCTTGACGGCATTGGAAAGCTCTGCGATCCGGGCGACCACGTCGTCGGCGATGCTCCTGTGCAGGATCAGGCGCGAGCCGGCATTGCAGCATTCGCCGGCATTGAACCAGGCACCGAACACGGCGGCATCGATGAAGGCTTCCAGATCGGCGTCGGGAAAGACGATCTGCGGGTTCTTGCCGCCGAGTTCGAGCGAGACCTTTTTCAGCGTCTGGGCCGCATTGGCCATGGTCAGGCGGCCGACGCCGGTCGAGCCGGTGAACGAGATCATGTCGACCGCCGGATGGGTGGTCATCGGCGCACCGACTTCCGGACCCGTGCCGACCAGGATGTTGACGACGCCGGCGGGCACGCCGGCCTCGATCAGGATTGCGCCGAGCACCAGGGTCGAGCCGGAGGTGAGTTCGGACGGCTTGACGACGCAGGTGCAACCGGCGGCGAGCGCGAAGGGCAGCTTCTGGCCGACGATCAGGAAGGGGAAGTTCCACGGCGTGATGATCGAGACGACGCCGATCGCCTCGCGCAGCACGACACCGAGCGTGCCGTCGCCGAGCGTGTTGTAGCTTTCGCCGTGCAGGTCGCGGGCAAGGGCTGCGGCATAGCGCCAGATGTCGACGGCACCGGCGATCTCGCCCCTGACTTGGGTGATCGGTTTGCCGGCCTCGACCGCATCGAGATAGGCGATCTCGTCCAGCCGTTCTTCGATCAGGGAGGCAGCCTTCAGCAGGATGCCGGAGCGTTCCGCGGCCGTCATGCGCGGCCAGGGGCCATCGTCGAAGGCCTTGCGGGCGGCAAGGATGGCACGCTCCGCGTCTGCGGCGCTTGCCTGCTGGTAGCGGCTGACGACCACGCCGTGGCCGGGGGCCACCCGCTCCAGCGTGCGGCCGTCGGCACCGCTACCCCATTTGCCGTCGATCAGCATGGAGAATTCGCGAACCGTGGCGTCTTCGATCTTCCTGGGCGTGACGAGTACCGGCATTACCATTCTCCCTTGAATTCGGCGGCGCGTTTTTCCCTGAAGGCGGACACGCCCTCCTTCAGGTCGCCGGTCTTGGCCACCAGGATCGACCCCAGTGCCTCGACGGCCGCGCCATTGTCCTCGCCGCCGGCGATGGACAGCATGAGTTTCGAGATCTCGACGGCCGCAGGGCCGCGTGCCGCAATCCGCGCGGCATAGTCTTTGGCGGCGTTCAGCGCTTCGCCGGTATCGACCACGAGATCGACCAGACCGTTTGCGCGTGCCTCTTCGGCCACGAACATTTCGCCGCCCAGCACCATGCGCCTGACGATCTGGGCGCCGAAGCGGCGCACCAGCCGCTGCGTGCCCGACCAGCCGGGCACCATGCCGAGAGACGTTTCCGGCAGGCCGATCTTCGCTTGCCGCTCGGTGATGCGGATGTCGGCGGCGCCGGCGAGTTCCAGCCCGCCGCCCAGCGCATGGCCGTTCATCGCGGCGATCACCGGCATGCGCAGCGTCGCCAGCCGATCGAAGATGCGGTGGCCATGGCGAACCCATTGGTGGCCGAATTGTTCTGGCTGCATGCCGCCCCAGGCGGCAATGTCGCCACCGGCGGAGAAGGCCTTGCCCTCGCCGGTCAGGATGACAACGCGAACGGCACTGTCGGCCTCGACGCGATCGAGAACGACCGAAAGCTCGCCCAGCATGTCGAGGTCGAGCGCGTTGAGCTTGTCGGCGCGCGCCAAGGTGATGATGGCGACCGAACCTTCGACGGCAAGCCGGATGCGGGACTCAGTCATGGGACACCTCCAGCACCCGCCTCGGCTTTTGCGGAAGCGTCAGGCCGATCGGTGCGTCGCGGAACAGCTCGTGATCCATGCCCTTGAGGTCCGGCGAGATGATCAGCGGGAATTCGGACTGGGCGAGGATCTGGCTTTCGAGGTCGATGCCCGGCGCGATTTCAGTCAGCATGATGCCGTCCGGCGTCAGCTTCATCACGCAGCGTTCGGTGACATAGGTGATGTCCTGGCCCTGGCTCACGGCACGGTGGCCGGAGAAGGTGACGTGTTCGACCTCGTTGACCAGTTTCTTCAGCTTGCCTTCCTTTTCGACGACCAGGCGTCCGTCCTCGAGGGCGAGCTTGGCTCCGGCATTGAACATGCCGGAGAAGACGATCTTCCTGGCCCGCGCCGTGATGTCGACGAAGCCGCCGGCGCCGGCCGTCACATGCGGGCGGAAGGCGAGCTTGGAGACGTTGACCGAGCCGTCGCGGCCGATCTCGAGGAAGGAGAGCAGCGAGGCGTCGAAGCCACCACCCTGAAAGTAAGTGAACTGGTAGGGCGACGGCATGTAGCCGTCGGCGTTCGAGGCGCAGCCGAAGGCAAAATCCAGAAGCGGCACACCGCCGACGGCGCCCTGCTCGATCACCCAGGTGACGGCGCCATGCAGGCCCTCTTCGAGCAGGATGCGGGGCACATTGGCGGAAATACCGAAGCCGAGGTTGACGCAGCTTCCGGCTTCCAACTCCTGCGCCACGCGGCGGGCGATGACCTTCTGGATGCCGAATTCCGGCAGGTGAAAGCTGTCGAGCGGGCGGAAGATCTCCCCCGAAATCGCCGGATCGTGGAGCGTCTGGGTCGTCTGCTTCTGGTCCGGATCGACGATGACATAGTCGACGAGCATGCCGGGCACGCGCACGTCATGCGGCTTCAGCGAGCCGTCCTTGGTCATGCGCTTGACCTGGGCAATGACGATGCCACCATTGTTGCGGGCGGCGAGCGCCTGGTCGAGGCCGCCGAGATAGGCGCCCTCGTGCTCATAGGTGAGGTTGCCGCGCTCGTCGGCCGTGGTGGCACGGATGATGGCAACCTGCGGAACGATGGCCGGAAAGTAGAGCCATTGCTCGCCTTCGAACTCGATCTTCCTGACGACCGGTTCTTCGGCCGCGGCCGCATTCATGGCACAGCCCTGGTGGTCCGGGTCGACGAAGGTTTCGAGACCGATCTTGGTGATCACGCCCGGCCGCTTGGCGGCGGCCTCGCGATGCATATCGAACAGGATGCCGGAGGGAATGTTGTAGGCGGGGATCTCGTTTCCGGTGACCATCTGCCAGATGAGCGGCGGCTCGGAGGTCGAGGGGCCGGACGGATAGGAGCCGCCGATGATGCGCGCCAGGAGGCCCTTGCGGGCGATATGGTCGATACCCTTGATGCCGCTCATGTCGCCCGCGGCGATCGGATGCAGGGTCGTCAGGTTCCGCGGATGGCCGGTTGTCTCGAAGCGTTCGCCGATCGCCTTCAGCATCAGGTCCGGGCAGCCGAGGCCGCTCGAGGACGAGACGGAGACGATGGCGCCATCGGGGATCAGGGCGGCGGCTTCGGCCGGGGTGATCTGCTTGCTCATGGTCCTGCTCAAAGTCCGGTTTCAATCTTGACGGCCGCGCCGTTTGCCGCCGACTTGACCACAGCGAGACCGGTCGCCAGCGACCAGAGGCCGTCTTCGCCGGTGGCCGATGGGGAGCCCTTGCCGGCGATCGCGGCATGGAAATTTGAAATCGCCCGGCTGTAGAGATCCTGCTGGTCTAGCGGCAGCTCGCGCTCGCCCTCGGCATTGCGCAACACGACGCTGCCGACGGGGCGCTGGGTCATGACATTGCGGGCGATCAGCGATCCTTCCGTGCCATGCACCTCAAAGCCGGTTTCGGCGAATTTCGTCGTGAATGCATCGTGGAACTGGGCGATCAGGCCCGACCTGAAGCGCATCACGCCCATGACGCCGTCTTCGAGGCCCGACTGGCCCATGCCGGCCGACTGGCTGAAGGCAGTCACTTCCACTGGATCGTCGTTCAGCACGAAGCGCAGGGTGTCGGCGTCATGCACGGTGATGTCGAGGATCACGCCGCCGCCGGCATCGGGTCGTTCGAGGCGCCAGCCCTGCAGGTGGGGCGGCAGATAGACCGCATGGAAGACACGGGCGGCCAGCGGCCTGCCGATCCGACCTTCGGCGATCGCCGCGCGCATGGCGCGGTGGCTCGCGGCATTGCGCAGATGGTGATTGGTGGCGAGAACGACACCGGCCTTTGCGGCTTCCGCGATCATCGACCGCGCTTCGTCGAGGGAGAGCGCCAGCGGCTTTTCGCACAGCACATGCTTGCCAGCGCGGGCGGCGGCAATGGCCTGGTCGCGGTGCAATTCGTTGGTGGTCGAAATATAGACGGCGTCGATTGCTGGATCATTGACGATCTCGTCGAGTGTCGCGGCGACACGGGAGATGCCGTTGTCGGCGGCATAGGCTTTTCCGCGTTCGGCATTGCTGCTCAGAACGGATGCCAATTCGCCGCCATTGGCGCGGATTGCTCCGATGACCCATTCGCGTGCGATCGTGCTTGCGCCGATCAGGCCCCAGCGAACCATGTCTCCTCCTCCCGCGCTGACCTCCCGGCCGCGCCGACTTTCATGTCCTCAAAGCGCGACGGTCGCCGCGCCCTCCATTGTCAAGCCGCCGAGATGGCCCTCTCCCAGGGCACCCTCTGCGCCGCAGCTGCGGCGAACCACCAGGTGCGCCGGGCTGACGACAGCCTCGGGCTCCACCTTTCCGGCATTGATCTGTTTCAGCAGCAGTTGCGCGGCCCGGCGACCCATGCCCTGCGGGTCGATCGATACCGTCGTCAGGGCCGGCACCGCCGTCTTTGCCTCGATGACGTCGTCGAAGCCGACAACGGCGAAATCCGCGCCCGGATCGAGCCTGACCTTGCGCAGGCCGTCGCAGACGCCGAAGGCGACCGCGTCGTTGAAGCACAGCGCCGCGGTGGGGCGATTGGCGAGAGCCAGACAGCGCTCGATCGCCACCATGCCGCCGACGCGCGAAGGAGCGGAGGCCATGACCAGATCGTCGCCGCAATCAAGACCGGCCGCACGCAGCGCCTCGCGATAGCCGCCAAGGCGCTCGGCAAAGACGGTCGTATCCGGAAAGCCGCCCAGGAAAGCGATGCGCCGATGGCCCAGCGAAACCAGATGCTCGACCGCGGCCTTGGCGCCCGCGGCATTGTCCGACAACAGCGAGGAGACCCGCGCGCCCGGCACGTTGCGCACCACGGCGACCACCGGAATGCCGGCCGCAGCCAGAGGTTTGAGGTCCGCCGCGGCGGTGCCGCGTGCCGGAGAGATGATCAGGCCGGATATGCCGTGCTCGCGCATGGAATTGACGACCTCGCGCTGGCGATCGGGATTTTCCGCCGAATTGGCGAGGAACTGGACAAAGCCGGCCGACTGGACCGTCATGTCGATTCCGACGGCGAGCTCGGCGAAGAAGCTGTTGGTCAAGTCGTTGACGACCACGCCGATGATCTTCGACTTGGCGTTCGACTGGCGCAGATTGGCCGCGCCGCGATTATAGACATAGCCGAGCTCGCGGATCGCCGCGTTGACCCTGGCGCGCGTTCCCTCGTTGACCAGCGGGCTGCCCTGCAGGACGAGAGACACGGTCGACTTCGACACGCCGGCGGCGCGTGCGATGTCGATGACCGTCACCCTTTCTCCCATCTGCGGATCCTCCCGAACTTCAATCTGGATTGGACTCTTAATTGGAACGATCCAAATCTGTCAAGCCAGAAAGGCGTTTTTCCTCTAATCGTGATCAATGGCTTCCCGAAGAAGGCGAAACTCGACCGCTTCAGAATTGTTTATACTACCTTATTCGCAATTCCTCGCCAGCGTTGTGCCTGCTCTGAGGGATCAGACGGCACTCAAAGGAGCCAAATGATCCAGTCGTCAAGACTTGTCATTTGGAACGATCTAAATTATTGAGCGATCGAACCATGGAGGAGGAAGCCATGATGCAGACCATTACCCTGCCGAAGTCGGACGGCACGATCGGGGACTATCGCCTGGTTGGAAGGCCGACTGCACGGCCCGCCGCACCGCCGCGCTTCAACCGCATTGCCTATGCTGCCGCGCACGTCGTCTCGGACCCGTTTCGCGACAGCGATCCCTGGGGCGCACCGGCGATCGACTGGGATCGGACCATGGCCTTCCGCCATCATCTCTGGAGCCTCGGCTTCAAGATCGCGGAGGCGATGGATACCGCGCAGCGCGGCCTGGGACTGGACTGGGCGGGAGCACAAGAACTCATCCGCCGCTCGCTGGCCGAGGCGCGCCACGTTCCCGGAGCCGACCTTGCCTGCGGCGCCGGCACCGACCATCTCGCTCCATCCGACGCGCGTTCACTCGACGACGTAATCCGCGCTTACGAGACCCAAATGGGTTACGTCGAGGCGAATGGTGGCCGAGCCATCATGATGGCCAGCCGGGCTTTGGCGCGCGTGGCGAAATCTGCGGACGACTACCGCGTCGTCTATCGCCGCATCCTCGGCCAAGCGAAGGACAAGGTCATCCTGCACTGGCTGGGCAGCATGTTCGACCCGCAGCTCGCCGGCTACTGGGGCAGTGACAGCTTCGACGAGGCGCTTGATACCGTGATCTCGATCATCGAGGAGAACCGCGACAAGGTCGAAGGCATCAAGATCTCGCTGCTCGACAATGCCAAAGAGATCGCGCTGCGAAAACGGCTGCCCGAAGGGGTGCTGTGCTACACCGGCGACGATTTCAACTATGCCGACCTGATCGAGGACGGCCCGGACGGCTACAGCCACGCCCTGCTCGGCATCTTCGACGCGGTGGCTCCGCAAGCCTCGCATGCGCTCGCAGCGCTGGCCAAGGGCGATCGCGCGGAGTTCCGCAAGGTTCTGGCACCGACAGTGCCGCTGTCGCGCAAGATCTTCGAGGCGCCGACGCAGTACTACAAGGCAGGCGTCGTCTTCCTCGCCTGGCTGAACGGCCACCAGGACCACTTCACCATGCCGGCCGGCATGCAGTCGGCCCGTGGCATCCTGCACTATTGCGACGTCTTCCGCCTCGCCGACCAGGCCAATGTGCTGGACCAGCCGGAACTGGCGCTGCTGCGCATGGAGAACTTCGTCGCCGTCAATGGCGGGCGTTGAACGCCGCGTTCTCGGATCTGAACCGATCGAAGCCGTTTGCCGTATCCCGAGGATAGGGCAAACGGTTCGAGAGGTTTTCATGGAAACGATCAGCACCACACGGCGAGCGGACGCGAGCAAAACAGCACCGCGCCGCGTTGCCTGGATCACCGGCGCCAGTTCCGGCATCGGTCGTGCTCTGGCGCTGCGTCTCGCCCGTGACGGCTGGACCATCGCTGTCAGCGCCCGCAGCGCCGACGAGCTCGCGTCGCTGGCCGCGGAGAGCGATGGGCGGATCGTCGCCTTCCCGCTCGACGTGACCGACAAGGCAGCGGTCGATCAGACCGTGCAAACCATCGAGGATCGGCTCGGATCCATCGATTTCGCGGTCCTTGCCGCCGGCACCTATTTCCGCGATTACGCCGTGGATTTCGACAGCACTCGCTTCCGCACGATGGTCGAACTGAACCTGATCGGCACGGCGCAGTGCCTGGAGAGAATCATGCCGGCGATGATTGCCCGGAGGAGCGGCCAGATCGCGGTCGTGGCCTCGGTCTCAGGTTATGTCGGCCTCCCGGGCGCGGCGAGCTATGGCGCAACCAAGGCGGCACTCAACGTCATGTGTGAGGCGCTCTATCCTGAACTGCGGACGCATGGCGTAAAGCTGTCGATCGTCAACCCCGGTTTCGTCGACACGCCGCTGACCCGCAAGAACGACTTTCCCATGCCTTTCCTCATTTCAGCCGAGGAGGCAGCCGACACGATCGCTGCCGGTCTAGCCGCCGGCAGATACGAAATCGTCTTTCCGTGGAAGATGGCTGTCGCCATGAAACTTCTGCACGCGCTTCCGGCGCGCCTGCGTTTCGCATTGACGCGCCGGATGTTGGGGCCGCAGACCTGACCGTTCAGAACGGCTTGTCGAGGCGAAACTGCACGACATCGATGCGGCCGGTGCGGAAGCCGACCGCGCAATAGTGCAGATAGAAACGCCATAGCCTGTAGAACCGCCGGTCGAAGCCGAGTGTCTCGATCTTCGGCCAGTTGGCGACGAAGGCGTGGTCCCAGGCCAGCAGCGTCCGATCATAATCCGCCCCAAAGGCCAGCATGTGGCCGACCTCCAGCCCGGCCCGCCGCGCGCCGGCGTTGAAAGCCTCGACCGAGGGCAGCATGCCGCCGGGGAAGATATAGGTCTGGATGAAGTCGGCATTGCGCCGATAGCTGTGAAAGCGGTCGTCGTGGATGGTGATCGACTGCACCATCGCACTCCCACCCGGCTTGAGGCGGTCACGCACCGCTTCGAAATAGACAGGCCAGTTCTCCTCGCCGACCGCTTCGAACATCTCGATCGAAACGATCTTGTCGAATTCACCCCGGCAATGACGATAGTCCTCCAGGCGAATGTCGGCGCGATCGGAAAGGCCGGCGCGCTCCAGCCGGTCGCGGGCGAACTTTGCCTGCTCGACAGAAAGCGTCAGGCCCGTCACACGGCAACCGGTGGCACGGATGGCGTATTCGGCAAACCCGCCCCAACCGCAACCGATCTCCAGCACATGATCGTCCGGACCAATCCCGAGTTCCCTGACAATGCGCGCATACTTGGCCTCCTGGGCGTCGGCCAGGCTCTGCGCCGGGCGATCGTAGAGCGCGGACGAATAGGTCATCGTTCGGTCGAGCCAGAGCGCGTAGAACGCATTGCCGAGGTCATAGTGGAACGAAATGTTTCGCCGGCTACCCTTTACCGAATTGCGCCGCAACCGGTGCCGCAGTCGGGCGATCCCGCCGATCAGCGAAGAGGGCGCCATCAGCCGAGAAAAGGCGTCTTCATTGACGACCGCGAGTTCCAGCGCCGCCCCAATATCCGGACTGTCGACATCGCCTTCGATGACAGCCTTGGCAAAACCAAGCGTACCGCCGGTGAGGATACGCATCAACGCCCGCGGGCGGCGCACGTTCAGCACGGCCTTCGGGCCTGGGGCTTGGCCCATCGCCACATGCTCGACGCCACCGTCGAACTGCAGGACAAGGCGCCCCTTTTCGATCCGGTCCGCGAAACGGCACAGTATTTTCTGCCAAAACGGACGGACGGCGGTGAATGTCGAACTTTCCTGCTCGGCGTGGCTCATGGCTTTTCCATTCCATTGTTCAACACGATCGTACTGGCTATCGGCGCGGATGCCGCCACGTGGCGATGGACCGGTATGCGCTTCAGCCAGAGACGCAGCGCTTCCCAGTGGATGCCTGCCAGGACCTTCAGCGTCATCAGGGGATAGGACAGCAACATGGCCGCGAGCGCCCGGTCCGAAAGGGCGCGCCGCTTTCCGGCAAAGGAGGCAAAAAGCAGCGGACCCTCGCCATCGGTCTCGCTGATGTTGACCGAGACCTGCGGGCCTGGCGGCTGGATGCGGAAATGATAGGTGCAGTCCATCGGCATGAACGGCGAGACATACATTTCCTTGGCGCAGGCATGCCTCACGGCGCCCGGATCGCCACCCACCGGGATGACGTAGGTGTGCCGCTCCTTGAAGGTGTTGCATACCTCGTAGAGGATGGCCGCCGGCGAACCATCCGCCCTGTTGCAGAAGTAGACGGTCAGCGGATTGAAGACGAAACCCAGTATGCGCGGATAACACAGCATGAGGATCTTCATGTCCGGTTGATACACGCCGGCGCGCTTGAGATGGCTCTCGGCCCAGGCCTTCAGCCCTCCGACGGTTCCGTCGCCATGATCCGTGTCGCGCAACGAAAACACGGCCCGGCGATTGTGCCCGAACAGGGAGAGGTTCCGGTCGAGATCCGGCAATTCGTCGAGATCGATCAGCAGGGAGAACACGCTGTAGCGCAGCGTGTGCTTCCTTGGTCGGTGCCGCACATGCAGCACATGTCCCGTATAGATTGCGGAGAGATAGCTCATTCGGCTGCCTCAAGCTGACGGACATGGTCGATGCGGGCGGATTCGTTTTCGACCGTCCAGGGGCGCTTCACGCCGCCGAGCGCCTCCGCCACGGCGAGGCCGGCCTGAAGCCCGTCCTCGTGGAATCCGCTGCCGAAATAGGCACCGCAAAACCAGGTGTGCCTGTTGCCTTGAATCTGCCAGAGACGACGTTGGGCCGCAATGGCCTTCAGGTCGAAGAGCGGATGCGCATAGTCGATCACCTTGATCACATGCCGGGGATCGATGGTACGGCTGGGATTGAGGGTGACGAACAAAGGCCGGGCCGGATCGAGGGACTGAAGCCGGTTCATCCAATAGGTGACGCACAAGGCCTTGCCGTCCTCGTCGCCACGATCGGCGATGTAGTTCCAGCTCGACCAGACCTGCCGGCGCTTCGGCATCAGGGCTGGATCGGAATGCAGCACGGCGACGTTGGGCGTGTACTGAAACGCACCAAGCGTATCGCGCTCGGCCTTATCGGCGTCGCCCAGAATGGCCAAAGCCTGGTCAGCATGAGTGGCGATCACCACGTCGTGGAAACGCTCGACATGGCCTTCCCCATCGGTCAGTTCGACACCGAGCGCGTCACGGCGGATCTTCCGCACGGATCGGCCGAGGCGGAGTTCGCCGGCGAAATCGGCAAGCAGACGCTTCACATATTCGCGGCTGCCGCCGGCCACCGTTCGCCAGCGCGGTCGATCATCGAGCGACAGAAGGCCGTGATTGGCAAAGAAGCGGATAAAGGCATGCAGCGGATAGAGCCGCATTTCGCCGGCCGTCGTCGACCAGATCGCCGCGCCCATCGGCAACAGATGATCCTCGATAAAGGAGGCGCCATAACGGCTCGACGCCAGGTAGTCGCCAAGGCTGACATCGGCCAGGTCGGGACGCTGGAGCAGCCCCGGAGCCTCCTTGTAGAAGCGCAGCACATCCGAGACCATCGACCAGAAGCGCGGGCGCAGAAGATTGGTCTTCTGGCCGATCAGCCCCTTGAGGCCGGACCCGGAATATTCGAAGGCGCCGCCGTCGAGCGAGGCGGAAAACGACATGTCGGAGGCAAGCGTCGGGACTTTCAGATGATCGAAAAGCGCGACCAGATTGGGATAGTTGCGATCATTGTAAACGATGAATCCGGTATCGACGGGCACGTCGCCTGCCGCTGAAGGTGCCATCACCGTGTTCGAGTGGCCACCCGGACGGCGCTCCGATTCATAGAGTACGACATCGGCATTTCGGCCAAGCAGCCAGGCAGCGGAAAGTCCGGAGATTCCCGTCCCGACCACCGCGATCCTGCGCCTGCCCGAAAATGTCACCTTGCCGAAGCCCGTATCCATCGTGTCTTCCTCTTTCTTGTCTCGTCGGGTCCCATTACGCACCGGGCCGACGACCGGATCGATGGCGGGTAAAAAATCGGGGGATGGTGATCCGGGTCGAAGGGCTGCCCGTAATCGACGTCATGACAACAGCATTTTTCATATCGGCGGACGCGGGTCGCAATGCTATGAGAGGAATAGCGGGGCAGATCAAAGCCGCGCACCTCAGCCATGGGAAAAGATCCGCATTGACGCGCGTAACCGACGACGAAACATCACAGCAGACACTTACGCAAATGCTGGCAGCTGTCGGGCAGAGCAAGGACATAGAGGCTTTCGAGGCACTGTTCCGCCATTATGGGCCGCGTGTGCGCGCCTATATGGCCAAGCTCGCCCGCGACAACCAGGCCGCGGAAGAACTGATGCAGGAAACAATGCTGGCCGTGTGGAACAAGGCGCATCAATTCGACCCGGCCCGTGGCAGCGTGTCGAGCTGGATCTTCACCATCGCCAGAAATCTGCGAACCGACGCCTATCGCAAGGAGAAGCGGCCGACATTCGACCCGACGGACCCGGCCTTCGTTCCCGACGATGTGCCTCCCGCCGATGTCGAGTTTGAGGGCCGACAGCAAGCCGACCGGCTTCACCGCGCCATGGAGACGCTGCCGAGCGAGCAGCTTGAATTGCTCAAACTCGCTTTTTTCAACGAGGCCTCGCACAGCACGATCGCCGCCAAGCTCGGCCTTCCCATGGGAACGGTCAAATCGCGCATCCGTCTCGCCTTCGCCAAACTCCGCGCCGCGCTGGAGGATCACACATGAGCATTCAGCACCATATCAGCGACGAACTCCTCCTGGGTTATGCGTCAGGCACGCTCGCCGAGGGCTGGAGCATCGCGGTTGCCACCCATCTGGCGCTTTGCCCGTCCTGCCGTCGCCGGCTCGACTTCATGGAACATGCCGGCGGCGAAATGCTGGAGATGGCGTGCACCGATGTCGCAGACGACACGAGCTGGGCGGCGATGAAGGCACGGCTTGGCGAAGACAAGGCTTCGACCCCAACCGCGACGGCCGCGGCGCGGACACCGGCAAAGCCGGCGACGGCCGCTGGAGACGTGGTCATCCCGGAACCGCTTCGCTCCTATCTCGGCGGCGATCTCGCCGACCTGAAATGGAAAGCGCTGGGGCGCGGCGCCTATCATATCCGCATCCCGACAGGCGACCGCGAGACCAGCGTGCGACTCCTCAGGATTCCCGCCGGCAAGCCCGTGCCCGAACATTCGCATGGCGGGCGGGAACTGACGCTGGTGTTGAAGGGCAGTTTTCAGGATGGCGATGCGCTGTTTAAGCGCGGCGACCTGGAGGAAGCGGACGAAAGCCTGCAGCATCAGCCTGTGGCGACACCGGACGAGGATTGCATCTGCCTGGCCGTCACCGACGCGCCGCTTAAATTCCGCAGTTACCTGATGCGGCTGGTGCAGCCTGTGCTTGGCATCTGAGCGACGCGCACTTCCGAACGCAACGACCATGGATCGGATCATGATGACCTATGCCATCGCCTATGTCGCCACCGCCGTCGTGTTCTTCGGGCTCGACTATGTCTGGCTGTCGCGTATCGCCATCGGCTTCTATCGCCGCCATATCGGCGATCTCCTGCTGGCGACCCCCAATTTTACGGCAGCCGGTCTTTTCTACCTCTTCTACGTTGCCGGCATCGTCTATTTCGCCGTGATGCCCGCCGTCTCCGGCGGCGGCTGGCTGACGGCGGTGGCGGGCGGTGCGCTGCTCGGCCTGATCGCCTATGGCACCTATGACATGACCAATCTTGCGACACTCAAGGACTGGTCGATCACGGTCAGCATCGTCGACATGGCCTGGGGCAGTTTCCTGACCGCCGCTGCCGCCACGGCGGGTTACTTCGCCGCCACGCGCCTGGCTTCGTGACGCCTCTGGTAGGGGCACGCGATCGCCCTATCTGAAGTCTCATGATCAAGCCCGAAACCCTGCTTCATCCGACCCAAGCGGGCCTCTATTGCCCGGCAGGCGACTTCTACGTCGATCCGATAAGGCCGGTGGAGCGGGCGCTGATCACCCACGGGCATTCCGACCATGCCCGACCGGGGCACGGCAAGGTTCTGGCGACACGGCAGACCCTCGACATCATGCGCATTCGCTGCGGCGCGGAGTTCTGCGGCAGCGAGCAGGCGATCGATTTCGGCGAGCGCCTCGTCCTCAACGGCGTCGGCATCAGCTTCCATCCGGCCGGACATGTGCTCGGATCGGCGCAGATCGCCGTCGAGAAGGACGGGATGAGGATCGTCGTGTCCGGGGATTACAAGCGAAGCGCCGATCCGACCTGCGCGCCCTTCGAACCGGTGGCCTGCGATGTATTCATCACCGAGGCGACCTTCGGCTTGCCGGTGTTTCACCATCCCGACCCCACCGACGAGATCGCCAGGCTGTTGAACTCGCTACGCCAGTTTCCGCAACGCAGCCATCTGGTTGGCGCCTATGCGCTCGGCAAGGCGCAACGGGTCATATCGCTGTTGCGCCGCTCCGACTATGGCCGGCCGATCTACATTCATGGCGCCCTGTCGAAGCTCTGCGCCTATTATGAAAGTCAGGGCATCGATCTCGGCGATCTGCGGCCCGCGACCGACGATGACCAGAATGCGCAAGACTTTCGCGGCGCCGTGATCGTCGGCCCGCCTTCGGCCTTCAACGATCGCTGGGCGCGGCGCTTCGCCGATCCGCTTTCGGTATTCGCCTCGGGCTGGATGATGGTGCGCCAGCGGGCCAAGCAACGGGGCGTGGAACTGCCGCTGATGATCTCCGACCATTGCGACTGGCCGGAACTGACGGCGACGATCACCGAGCTCAAACCGGGAGAGGTCTGGGTTACCCATGGCCGCGAGGAGGCGCTGGTCAGATGGTGCGAGCTCCAGGGGATAGCGGCGCGGCCGCTGCATCTGGTGGGCTACGAGGATGAGGGGGACTGACGCGCGATGAAGGCCTTCTCCGACCTGCTCGACCGCCTGGTTCTGACCCCGAGCCGCAACGGCAAGCTCACCCTGCTCGTCGACTATTTTCGCGCAACCCCCGACCCGGATCGCGGCTATGCGCTGGCGGCGCTCGCCGGCACGCTTGACATCGGCGCGGTCAAGCCGGCCATGCTGCGCGAACTGGTGCTCGAGCGGATGGACGAGGTGCTCTTCCGCTACTCCTATGACTATGTCGGCGATCTGGCGGAAACGATCGCGCTTGTCTGGGACGGCGACAAGGACACGCCGCACATAGAAGCCGACCAGCCGCGGCTTTCGGCGGTGGTCGAAAAGATGCGGTCGCTCGAACGCACGGAAGTCCGCAACGCCGTGCGCGATCTGCTCGACCGGCTCGACAGTTCCGGCCGCTTCGCCTTTCTCAAGCTCGTCACCGGCGGACTTCGGATCGGGGTCTCCGCCCGGCTTGCCAAGCAGGCGCTGGCGACGTTCGGAAACAAGGACATCACCGAGATCGAGACGCTCTGGCACGGTCTTGCCCCTCCCTATGAGACCCTGTTTGCCTGGCTGGAAGGCGCGGAACAAAAGCCGACCCTTGCCAGCCCGGCGATCTTCCATTCGGTCATGCTGTCGACGCCGGTGAGCGAAAACGATCTCGACAGCCTCGATCCGCGTGATTTTGCTGCGGAATGGAAGTGGGACGGCATTCGCGTCCAGCTGTCGCGCTCCGGCAGCCGCACGCGGCTCTATTCGCGCTCCGGCGACGACATTTCCCATTCCTTCCCCGATATCGTCGAGGCGGCGAATTTCGAGGGCGTGATCGATGGTGAACTTCTGGTCGGCGGAACGCTGCGCTCCAATGAACCCACCCGCACCTTCTCCGACCTGCAGCAGCGCCTGAACCGCAAGACGGTCTCTGCGAAGATGCTGGGGGAATATCCGGCCTTCCTGCGCGCCTATGACATCCTCTTCCAGGGAGAGGATGACGTGCGCTCCGAGACCTTCGTCCAGCGTCGCGAGCGATTGGCCGGGCTGATCGACGCCAGCCAGCCGACCCGTTTCGATCTCTCGCCGCTGGTGCCGTTTTCCAGCTGGGACGAGCTTGAACGCCTGCGCATCGATCCGCCCGATCCGGTGATCGAGGGCGTGATGATAAAGCGGCTGGACAGCGTCTACCAGGCAGGTCGGGCCAAGGGACCATGGTTCAAATGGAAGCGCGAGCCGTTCAACGCCGATGCGGTGCTGATTTATGCGCAACGCGGGCACGGCAAGCGGTCCAGCTATTATTCCGATTTCACCTTCGGGGTCTGGACCAAGGGGGAGACCGGCGACGTGCTGGTACCGGTCGGCAAGGCCTATTTCGGCTTCACCGATGCCGAGCTGGAGATTCTCGACCGTTATGTGCGCAACAATACCGTCGACCGCTTCGGTCCGGTCAGGGCGCTCAGGGCAGAGCCCGATCACGGCTTCGTCGTCGAGGTTGCCTTCGAGGGCATTGCCCGTTCACCCCGTCACAAATCGGGCGTAGCCATGCGCTTTCCGCGCATCGCCCGGCTCCGCCAGGACAAGCTGCCGCGCGATGCCGATCGGCTCGACACGCTTCTGGCGATGATCGACTGAAACAGGAGGGCGGCCGCTCCCTGGGATGCCTCCTTAGCCTGTATGACCAGCCGGTGTTCACGCTCGGCTTGCCAATCTCGCTGCCGCAGTTGTACCTTCCCGTCAGGAGGCGGTCGCCGGTGGAGGAACATGGCGGCCTGACGCTTTGATGTTTGCAGGACACGATCCATTTCTCGTGGCGCTTTCGGTCGCCGTCGCGATCCTGGGCGGCTATACGGGCTTCGGCATTGCGGGCCGCATCCGCACGGCACCGCGCGCCAATCCGCGCCTGCTTTTGACCGGTGCCGCAGCGTTTCTGGCCATCGGCATCTGGACCATGCACTTCGTCGGCATGCTGGCGGCGCCGATCCCGGCGGACGCAAGCTATCTCGTCCTGCCGACCGTCATCTCCTTCCTGCTGTGCGCCCTGGTGGTCGGCATATCGCTGTTTTTCGTCAGCATCGGCACGCCGTCCAGGACACGCGTGAGCGCCTCGGCCCTGCTGCTCGGGCTCGGCATCGCCTCGATGCACTATGTCGGCATCCACGGGCTCTCCGGGAATTTTGCCATCGAACACGACTACGCCATGCTCGTGCTGTCGCTGGCTATCGCGGTTGCCGCGGCCTATGGAGGCTTGAAGATCTATCTTGCCCGTCAGAGTGGTCTGCTCCTGGCACTGAGCGCCATGGCCTTCGGCATCGCGGTCTCCGGCATGCACTATACCGCGATGCACGGCATGCATTTCGTGCCCGCAGCCACGGGCCATCGCCACGAGTTCGGCGGACTGGTCGCGTCGCCACAATTGTTGTCGCTCGTGGTGGCGCTCCTCTGTTTCGTCATCGCCGCCGGCTTCCTGCTGTTCCTTGTTCCGGAACAGCGGCAGCGATCGGCCACGCCCGATTACGACGAAGCCGATATCGGCACCGTCGATCCGCTGGCCGGCCTCGAAGACCGCCCGGCACGCCGCGCCGATCAACCCGCCTCACGGGCCCAGCCGCTCGGCGGCATCGGCCAGCCCAAGACAATGCCCGTCAGCCGCGTGCCGGTTTCGAGTGCCGACGGCACGCTCCTCATCGACATATCGGAAATCCGCAGCATAAGGGCCGACGCGCATTACACACTGATCCATGACGGGCAGCGCGAGCGCATGTGCCCCTGGTCGATTTCCGAGGCCGAGGCCCGGCTCGACCCAGCTCTGTTCACCCGCGTCCACCGCAGCCACATCATCGCGCTGCCGCATGTCAGCTTCATGCGCAAGGAAGGCGACGGCGCCATTGTCGAGCTCGACGGACCTGTGGCGCACGTCGTTCCGGTAAGCCGTGCCAAGATCGCCGAACTGAAGGCGCGGCTCGGGCTGGCACGCGGCGCAGCGATGCGCCAGTAAGTCAGAACGCCTGACGCAGTTCGTGCGGCAATTGCCGCAATTCGTGCGAAACAGCGAGCTTCGTGACGGGATCGGAGCCCGCCGCTTGCGCATCATCAAAAGCGCGAACACCCTTCCTCCATCGTTCGTGTCGACGCCCGACCGGCGAATGGGAGGAAACCATGATACCAGGCGAATTCGAATACCATCGGCCAGCAACGCTCGCCGATGCGGTGAAACTATTGTCCGAACTCGGCGAGGAGGCCCGGCCGCTCGCCGGCGGCCATAGCCTCATCCCGATGATGAAGCTGCGCTTCGCGACGCCCGAATATCTGATCGATCTTAGCGGCATCGGCCAGTTGAAGGGCATCTGTCGCGACGGCAATGCGCTCGTCATCGGCGCGATGACCACGCAGCACGACATCATCCATTCCGCCGACATCGCCTTGCATCTGCCGATCCTGAAAGAGACCGCGCTGATGATCGCCGATCCGCAGGTTCGCTATGTCGGCACGCTGGGCGGCAATGTCGCCAACGGCGATCCCGGCAACGACATGCCGGCGGTGATGATGGCGCTCGGCGCCAGCTATCGCCTGGAAGGGCCGGACGGCACCCGCGACGTGGCCGCCACAGATTTCTACCAGGGCGCCTATTTCACCGCGCTCGAGCCCGGTGAAATCCTCACCGCCATCTCCATCCCGGTTCAACCGGTCGGCCACGGCTATGCCTATGAGAAGCTGAAGCGCAAGGTCGGCGACTATGCCACCGCGGCTGCCGCCGTGACCCTCACCATGGCGGGCGGCAAGGTCACTGCCTGCTCGATCGCGCTCACCAACCTCTCCGAGACGCCTGTGCTGGCAGACGTGGCGGCGCAAGCCGTGATCGGAACGAGTCTCGACGAGGCGGCACTGAAGGCGGCGGCAACGGCGGCACGCGCGGTGATGAACCCGGCGGCCGATGCACGCGGCACCAGCGAATATCGCACCCATGTCGGCGGCATCATGGTCATGCGGGCGCTCACGCGCGCCGCGTCCCGTGCGGCGGCCTGAGGAGGAAAGAGATTATGGCGAAGACCCATGTGAAGATGGTGGTGAACGGAGCGGAGGTCGAAGGCCTCGTCGAGCCCCGCACTCTCCTCATCCATTTCATCCGCGAACAGCTGCTGTTGACCGGCGCGCATATCGGCTGCGAGACCACCCATTGCGGTGCCTGCACCGTCGACATCGACGGGCGTTCGGTGAAGAGCTGCACCATGTTCGCCGTGCAGGCAAACGGCACCGAGATCCTGACGATCGAGGGCATTGCCAATGACGACGGTACGCTTTCGGCGCTTCAGGAAGGCTTCCGGCAGATGCACGGCCTGCAATGCGGCTTCTGCACGCCCGGCATGATCGTGCGGGCGCACCGCCTGCTGCAGGAAAACCCCAACCCGACCGAGGAGGAGATCCGCTACGGCATCGCCGGCAATCTCTGTCGCTGCACCGGCTACCAGAACATCGTCAAGGCGATCCAGTACGCCGCCGCCAAGATCAACGGCACCGATTTTCAGGAGGCAGCAGAATGAACGACATGACTCCCACGCGGGAACAGAGAGAAGCGCGTCTCGAAGGCATGGGCTGCAAGCGCAAGCGCGTCGAGGACATTCGCTTCACCCAGGGCAAGGGCAATTACGTCGACGACGTGAAGCTGCCCGGCATGCTGCACGGCGATTTCGTCCGCTCGCCGCACGCCCATGCGCGCATCAAGTCGATCAATACGGAGAAGGCGCTGAAGGTGCCCGGCGTGCTTGCGGTCCTGACGGCGGAAACGCTGAAGACCGTCAACCTGGCCTGGATGCCGACGCTCGCCGGCGACGTGCAGATGGTGCTGGCCGACGGCAAGGTGCTGTTCCAGAACCAGGAGGTCGCCTTCGTCGTCGCCACCGACCGCTATGCCGCCGATGACGGGATCGGCGCGGTCGAGGTCGAGTACGAGGCGCTGCCTCCCCTGATCGATCCCTTCACCGCCATGGATGCCGATGCACCGGTGCTGCGCGAGGATCTCGCCGGCAAGACGGAAGGGGCGCACGGCCCCCGCAAGCACCACAACCACATCTTCGAATGGACGGTCGGCGACCGGGAACTGACGGATCTCGCTTTCGACAAGGCGGAGGTGACCATCAAGGAGATGATCTCCTATCACCGCACCCATCCGTCGCCGCTCGAAACCTGCCAGTGCGTGTGCTCGTTCGACAAGATCAAGGGCGAGCTGACCATCTGGGGCACTTTCCAGGCGCCGCACGTCATCCGCACCGTTGTGGCGCTGATCTCGAAGATCCCCGAGCACAAGATCCATGTCATCGCGCCGGATATCGGCGGTGGCTTCGGCAACAAGGTCGGCGCCTATCCGGGCTATATCTGCGCGGCCGTCGCCACCATCGTCACCGGCAAGCCGGTGAAATGGGTCGAGGACCGGATGGAGAACCTCACCACGACCTCCTTTGCCCGCGACTATCACATGACGACGGAGATCGCCGCCACCAAGGAAGGCAAGGTCACGGGCCTTCGCGTCCACGTGCTCGCCGACCACGGTGCCTTCGACGCCTGCGCCGACCCGTCGAAATGGCCGGCCGGTTTCATGAACATCGTCACCGGCTCCTACGACTTCCCCGTCGCCCATCTGGCCGTCGACGGCGTCTATACCAACAAGGCGCCGGGCGGCGTCGCCTATCGCTGCTCCTTCCGGGTGACGGAGGCCGCCTATTGCATCGAGCGTGGCATGGACATCCTGGCGCAGAAGCTCGGCATGGATCCGGCCGAGCTTCGCCTGAAGAACTTCATCAAGGCGGAGCAGTTTCCCTATCACTCGGCGCTCGGCTGGGAATATGATTCGGGCGATTATCACACCGCCATGAAGAAGGGCATGGAGACCATCGACTATGCGGGTCTCCGGCGCGAGCAGGCGGAAAAGCGCGAAGCCTTCAAGCGCGGCGAAACCCGCGAAATCATGGGCATCGGCGTTTCGTTCTTCACCGAAATCGTCGGTGCGGGACCGTCGAAGAATTGCGATATCCTCGGCATCGCCATGTTCGACAGTTGCGAGATCCGGCTCCATCCGACCGGCGCCGGCATCGCCCGCATGGGCACCAAGAGCCAGGGCCAGGGGCACGAGACGACCTGGGCGCAGATCATCGCCACCGAGATCGGCATTCCCGCTGACGACATCATGGTCGAGGAAGGCAATACCGACACCGCGCCCTATGGTCTGGGCACCTACGGCTCGCGTTCGACGCCGGTTGCGGGTGCTGCGATTGCGCTTGCCGCCCGCAAGATCCGCGCCAAGGCGCAGATGATCGCGGCCTACCTGCTCGAAGTGCATGAGGGCGATCTCGAATGGGACGTCGACGGCTTCCGGGTGAAGGGGCTGCCGGAGCGCTACAAGTCGATGAAGGACATCTGCTGGGCGGCCTATCACAGCGTGCCGCCGGGCATGGAGCCAGGCCTGGAGGCGGTCAGCTATTACGACCCGCCGAACATGACCTATCCCTTCGGCGCCTATTTCTGCGTGATGAACATCGATGTCGATACCGGGGTCTACAAGATCCGCCGCTTCTACGCGCTGGACGATTGCGGCACCCGCATCAATCCGATGATCATCGAGGGCCAGGTGCATGGCGGGCTGACTGAAGCCTTCGCCATCGCGATGGGCCAGGAGATCCGTTACGACGCCACCGGCAACGTGCTCGGCGGCTCGTTCATGGACTTCTTCATTCCGACCGCGGTCGAGACCCCGCATTGGGAGACCGACCATACCGTCACCCCCTCGCCGCACCATCCGATCGGCGCCAAGGGCGTCGGCGAAAGCCCGAATGTCGGCGGCGTGCCGGCCTTCTCCAACGCCGTCAACGATGCCTTCTCCTTCCTCGGGTCGACGCATATCCAGATGCCTCACGACTTCTGGCGCAACTGGGAAGCGGCGAAGTCGCTGGGGCTGACGGGCTGAGGGAGGCGACGAGAAAAGGCCCTCTCTGGCCTGCCGGCCATCTCCCCAACAAGGGGGGAGAAGACCGAGCCGAAAGCGCTCGCTTTTATCCGCCGAGGGTTCGGCTGGGTTAAGCCCTCCCCCTTGTGGGGAGGGTTGGGAGGGGAGTGTCTTCCCGTCCTGTGGGGCAAGCCGGCAGTCAGGCCGTGCGTTCTGTGACCATCGAAAGAAGCGATACGAACCATGAGCAAGCGCAACCGCGATGAAATCGCATCAGGACTTTCCAGGGTCGGCTACGTCGCAGACGGCGAGCTGGCGACGGCGATTTCGCTGATGGCCTTTCTCAAGCGGCCCTTGCTCCTCGAAGGTGAGGCCGGGGTCGGCAAGACGGCAGTGGCGGCTGCTCTTGCCGACCTCTACGACACCAGACTCATCCGGCTGCAATGTTATGAGGGGCTCGACCAGTCGGCGGCGCTCTACGAATGGAACTACCAGCGGCAATTGCTGGCGATCCAGGCGCATCAGGGCCGTGGCGCGGTCGAGATCGAGGACGAGATCTTTTCGGAGAAATACCTGCTGGAACGACCGCTGCTCGCGGCGATCCGCCAACCGAAGGCACCGGTCCTGCTGATCGACGAGGTAGACCGGGCGGACGAGGAGTTCGAGGCCTTCCTGCTGGAAGTGCTCTCTGAATTCCAGGTGTCCATTCCCGAACTCGGCACGATCCCGGCGACGACCATCCCGCATGTGGTGCTGACCTCGAACGGAACGCGCGAGCTTTCCGATGCACTACGCCGCCGCTGCCTTTACCACTATGTCGACTATCCCGAGCCCGACCGCGAGGCGCGCATCATCATGGCGCATCTCACGGGCATCGGCGCATCGCTGTCGCTGCAGATCGCCCGGATGGTCGAGGCGATCCGCAAGGAGGATCTGCGCAAGGTTCCGGGCGTCGCCGAAACGCTCGACTGGGCGGCCGCACTGGTGGGTCTTAACCTGCGCGACCTGCACGACGACCCGGAGGCCTTGCACGACACGCTGCTCTGCCTGCTGAAGACCCGCGAGGACAGGACGCGGATCAGCCGCGAGGTCACCGAACGTCTGCTCGGGAGGGTCGCATGAGTTGTTGCGGCCAGCCGATGAACCAGGACGAAATGGACGCCGTCTCCGGACTGGTGTCGGAGAAGCTCGCGGCTTTTCTCAAGACGCTGCGCGACAATGCCTTTGCCGTCGGGCTCTCCGAAGGCAGGGATGCGGCCGCGCTGATGGCGGCCGGCTATGCGGCCCGTCCATCACTGCTGCGGCAGGCCTTCAAGCAGTTGTTCTGCGCCCGCAAGAGCGAATGGCAGCGTTTCGATGGGTTGTTCGACGCCTTCTGGCTGGCGAAACGGGTGCGCGGACGTTCCGCCGTTTCCGGCTCGCCGGCGCCCTCTGCCAACCCCGCGCTCAAGAGCCTGCAGGACCCACAGGCATCGCATCAAGGCAACGAGGCGACCGACCAGGTTCCCTCTTCCGGCGAAGACGGCGCGGACCAGTCCGGCGAAGGCCGGATGGAAGGCGCCTCGGTCGTCGAGAACATTGCCAGGAGCGATTTCCGCAAGCTGTCCAACCCGGAAGAAATCGAGCGTGCCCATGCCGTCGCCGCCCAACTGGCGCGCGCCATGCAGGCGCGCCTGACGCGGCGCGATCTAGCCCGCAGACACGGCTATCGCATCGACCTGCGCCGCACGATCCACCGCAATATCGCCCATGGCGGCGTGCCGGTATCCCTGGTCCTGCGCCAGAGGAAGCAGAAGCCGCTGAGGCTGGTGCTGCTGCTCGACGCATCCGGATCGATGAGCATGTATACCGGCGTCTTCCTGCGTTTTATCCACGGCGTTCTCGACAATTTCCGTGAGGCGGAGGCTTTCCTCTTCCACACCCACCTCGCGCATGTCTCCGACGCCATGAAGGAGCGCGATCCGGCGCGTGCGCTCGACCGGCTGTCGATGATGGCGCAAGGGTTCGGCGGCGGGACGCGAATCGGCGACTGCCTCGCCACATTCAACCGCCACCACGCCGCCCGCGTCATTCATTCGCGCACCTGCGTGATGATCGTATCCGACGGCTACGAAACCGGCGACGCAGCAAAGCTCGGCGCGGAGATGGCGGCGCTCGGCCGGCGCTGCCGGCGCATCGTCTGGCTCAATCCGATGATGGGCTGGGACGGCTATGCGCCGGAGGCCGCCGGCATCAAGGCCGCCCTGCCGCATGTCGATCTGCACGCGCCGGCCCATTCGCTGGAGAGCCTTGCGGCGCTCGAACCCTATCTGGCCAGATTGTGAAGGAGGCGAGCATGACCATGCATGTCGATGTGATGGATCTCATGGCGAAACTCAAATCGTCGGAAGAGGCCTTCGTGCTGGCGACCGTGGTCAGGACGGTCTCGGTAACGGCGGCGAAGGCCGGGGCAAAGGCGATCATCCGGCCGGATGGCATGATCGCCGCCGGCTGGATCGGCGGCGGCTGCGCCCGCGGGGCGGTACTTCGGGCCGCGACCCAGTCACTGCGCGACGGCAAGGCGCGGCTGGTCTCGATCCAGCCCGGCGACCTGCTCGCCGATCTCGGCGTGAAGCCCGGCGAAGCCCGCGGCGGCGTGCAGTTCGCCCGCAACATGTGCCCGAGCCAGGGCACCATGGACGTCTTTGTCGAGCCGGTGCTGCCACGCCCCTCTCTCATCGTGTTCGGGGCAAGCCCGGTGGCCCTGGCGCTTGCCGCGCAGGCTCGCCCGCTCGGCTTCAACGTGACGCTGGCGGCGCCTGCGGACGATCTCGGTGAATCGCCGGACGTGGACCATCTGGTCGATGGTTTCGCCATCGAGCCCGAGACCAGGGGCGAGCGCTACCTTGTCGTCTCGACGCAAGGACGGAGCGACGAGGCGGCGCTCAAGGCCGCCGTCGCGGCCAGGGCCGACTATATCGGCTTCGTCGGCAGCCATCGGAAGATGGCGGCGCTGAAGCAGGAGCTTGCCGAGGCGGGGATCGAACCCGCCACTCTCGATCGGGTGAAAGGGCCCGCCGGGCTCGATCTCGGCGCGATTACTCCGGAGGAAATCGCGCTCTCGGTACTCGCGGAAATCATTTCGATCCGCCGCCGCGGCCAGCGCGGCGAAACGGCACAACAGGCTTAAGGGAAGAGGAAACATATCATGGACATGAATGGCAGCGAACGCATCGAAGCGCCGGTCGAGACCGTCTGGCAGGCCTTGAACGACCCGGAGATCCTGCGTCAGGCGATCCCCGGCTGCGAGAGCCTGGACAAGACCTCCGACACAACCATGACCGCCAAGGTGGTGTTGAAGATCGGGCCGATCAAGGCGAAGTTCGAGGGCGCGGTCGGACTGCAGAATCTCAACCCGCCGCATTCCTATACGATAGCCGGTGAAGGAAAGGGCGGCCTTGCGGGTTTTGCCAAGGGCGGCGCCGACGTCTCGCTGGCGGCCGACGGACCGAACGCGACGATCCTATCCTACACGGTGAAGGCCGAGGTCGGCGGCAAGATCGCCCAGTTGGGCAGCCGGCTGATCGATTCGACCTCGAAGAAACTCGCCGGCGAATTCTTCGCCAAGTTCGGCGAACTGGTCGGCAATTCGGTCGCTGCCGCCTGAGCCGCAAGCGTGCCCCGATGGCCCGAAACCTCGGGGCGCGCGATCCTCAGTCGCGTTTGGTGAGGCAGCGCGACACGCAATCGCGCCATCCGGCGACAGCCATCTGGCGCTCCCCGTCGTCCATGCCCGGCTCGAAGCGCCGATCGCGCTTCCAGTGCTCGGAAAAGCCCTTCTGATCCGGCCAGATTCCGGCGCGGGAGCCGGCGAGCCAGGCGGCGCCCAAGACCGTGGTTTCGAGGATCTGCGGACGATCGACCGGCGCGGCGAGAATGTCGGCGAGACGCTGCATCGTCCAGTTGGAGGCGACCATGCCGCCATCGACGCGAAGGACGGTCTTGTCGCTCGCGCCATCCCAATCCTTCTTCATCGCCTCGAGTAGATCATAGGTCTGGTAGGCGACGCTTTCGAGCACGGCGCGGGCGAACTCGGCTGGGCCGGTGTTGCGGGTCATGCCGAACATCGCGCCGCGGGCCTCGGCATCCCAATAGGGCGCGCCGAGCCCGGTGAAGGCGGGCACCAGATAGACGCGCTGGTGCGGATCGGCCTTGGCGGCCAGCCCGTCGGTCTCGGCCGAACTGCCGATGAAACCCAGGCTGTCGCGCAGCCACTGCACGGCCGCACCGGCGATGAAGATCGAACCCTCCAGCGCATAGGTGGTTTTGCCGTTCAGCCGATAGGCGATCGTCGTCAGCAGCCGGTTGGAGGATGCGACGCGATCGGTTCCGGTATTCAGAAGCGCAAAGCAGCCGGTGCCATAGGTCGACTTCATCATGCCGGGCTCGAAACAGGCATTGCCGATCACGGCTGCCTGCTGGTCGCCGGCAACGCCGAGGATCGGGATTTCGGCGCCGAAGATCTCCGGATCGGTCATGCCGAAATCGTCGGCGCAGTCCTTCACCTCGGGCAGCATGGCGCGCGGGATGGCGAGGATGTCGAGAAGTTCGTCGTCGAATCGGTTTTCGCCGATGTCGTAGATCAGCGTGCGCGAAGCATTGGTGGCGTCGGTCGCGTGTACGCGGCCAGCCGTCATCTTGAAGATGAGCCAGCTATCGACCGTGCCGAAGCAGACCTCGCCCCTTTCGGCGCGGGCACGCAGCCCCTCGACCGAGTTGAGCATCCAGGCGAGCTTGGTGCCGGAAAAATACGGATCGAGCAGCAGGCCGGTCTTGGCGGTGAAGAGCGGTTCCAGGCCCTTGGCCTTCAGCTCCTCGCAGAAACGGGCCGTGCGGCGGTCCTGCCAGACGATGGCGCGATGAAGCGGCTCGCCAGTCTTGCGGTCCCAGACCACGGCGGTCTCGCGCTGGTTGGTGATGCCGATCGCGGTGATGTCGCGCAGCGTGATGCCGGCCTTGGCCACCGCCATGCGGGTGGTCGACAGCACGCTCTGCCAGATTTCCTCGGCATCGTGCTCGACCCAGCCTGAATCGGGGAAGAACTGGGTAAATTCCTGCTGGGCGACCCCGACGATCTGCATGTCCTGGTCGAAAACCATGGACCGGGTCGATGTGGTTCCCTGGTCGATTGCCAGAATATATCCGCTCATCGGGCTTTCGTCTCCTTGGATGAAGACCGGGGCGCGTGGTTCGCGCCCCGGTCCCTTGTCATGCTAACGAGGGAAGATTACTTCTGCCAGCTCTTGACCAGTTCGTCGTAGTTGACGGTCATCGGCTTTTCCTTCTCGTTCTCGACCTTCAGCTGCGGCGCGAGGTTGCCCTTGGCCACGGCGTCGGCATTCCACTCTTCGAGGGTCTTTTCCTCGGCAAGCTTCGGACCGATGTCACCCTGAACGCCGGCACGTTCCAGGCGCTGCATGACCTTTTCCTGCTCGGCGCACAGCGAGTCCATGGCTTCCTGCGCCGACTTCGCACCCGAGGATGCGTCGCCGATCGCCTGCCACCAGAGCTGGGCCAGCTTCGGATAGTCCGGAACGTTGGTGCCGGTCGGCGACCACTGAACGCGGGCCGGCGAACGGTAGAACTCGATCAGGCCGCCAAGCTTCGGAGCGCGCTCGGTGAAGCTTTCATGCTGGATCGACGACTCGCGGATGAGAGTCAGGCCGACATGGCTCTTCTTCACGTCCACCGTCTTCGAGGTGACGAACTGCGCATAGAGCCAGGCGGCCTTGGCGCGATCGTCCGGGGTGGACTTCAGCAGGGTCCAGGAACCGACGTCCTGATAACCGAGCTTCATGCCGTCCTTCCAGTAGACGCCATGCGGGCTCGGGGCGAAGCGCCACTTCGGCGTGCCGTCGGCGTTGACGACCGGCAGGCCGTCCTTGACGAGATCGGCGGTAAACGCGGTGTACATGAACATCTGCTGGGCGATTTCACCCTGCGACGGAACCGGACCGGATTCCGAGAAGGTCATGCCCTGAGCGGATGCCGGAGCATAGGCCTTCAGCCAGTCGAGGTACTTCTGGATCGCGTAGACCGAAGCCGGGCCGTTGGTGTCGCCGCCGCGGGCGACGCAGGAGCCGACCGGACGCGAGTTTTCATCGACCTTGATGCCCCATTCGTCGACGGGCAGACCATTCGGCAGGCCCTTGTCGCCGTTGCCGGCCATGGAGAGCCAGGCATCGGTGAAGCGCCAGCCGAGCGACGGGTCCTTCTTGCCGTAGTCCATGTGACCATAGACCTTCTTCCCGTCGATCTCGCGACCGGTGAAGAATTCGGCGATGTCTTCGTAGGCCGACCAGTTGACCGGAACGCCGAGGTCATAGCCGTACTTGGCCTTGAAGTCGGCCTTGTTCTTCTCGTCGTTGAACCAGTCGTAGCGGAACCAGTAGAGGTTGGCGAACTGCTGGTCGGGCAGCTGGTAGAGGTCGCCGTCCGGAGCGGTGGTGAACTTCAGGCCGATGAAGTCGTTAAGGTCGAGACCGGGATTGGTCACGTCCTTGCCTTCGTTGGCCATCCACTTGGTAAGCGAACGGGCCTGCTGGTAGCGCCAATGGGTGCCGATCAGGTCCGAATCGTTGACATAGGCGTCGTAGACGTTTTCGCCTGACTGCATCTGCGTCTGCAGCTTTTCGACGACGTCGCCTTCACCGATCAGGTCGTGGGTGATCTTGATGCCGGTGATCGCGGTAAAGGCCGGGGCCAGAACCTTGGATTCGTATTCGTGCGTGGTGATGGTTTCCGACACCACCTTGATTTCCATGCCGGCGAAAGGCTTCGCGGCATCGACGAACCACTGCATTTCCTTTTCCTGGTCGGCGCGCGACAGCGCCGAAAGGTCACCGACCTCCTTGTCCAGGAACTGTTTGGCCTCTTCCATGCCGGCAAAGGCGGAGCCGGTCATCGCCAGCAGCATGGCTGCGGTCGTCGTCAAAAGGTGCTTTCGCATGATTTTCCTCCCAAAGGTTGCGATTGCAGTCTCTTCGTAGTCCGGGATGGCGGAAGCGGCCCGCCATCCGTTTTTCAAGCCTCAGACGAAGCGGAATACGCCGATCGCGTAGACCACCGACAAGGCAAGAGCCCACCACAGGTTCGGACCTCCCAGCCCCAACCATGCGAGATGGATGAATGCGGATCCGAGCAGCGAGATGAACAGGCGATCACCTCGCGTCGTTTCGAACCGCAGCACGCCGATGCGGGGATTGCCGCCCGGCGAGAAATATTCCCAGACCGCCATAGCGGCGATCAGCGTGAAGATGCCGATGAAGAACAGCGCCGTCGGGAGCGTCCATGCCATCCATGAGAAGTTCATGTTGAGCCTCCCTTCCTTAGACGCGGCCCAGGGCAAAGCCCTTGGCGATGTAGTTGCGGACGAAATAGATGACGAGCGCGCCTGGGATGATGGTGAGCACGCCGGCGGCCGCCAGCACGCCCCAGTCCATGCCCGAGGCCGAGACCGTGCGGGTCATGGTGGCGGCGATCGGCTTGGCGTCGGTCGTGGTCAGCGTGCGGGCAATCAGCAGTTCGACCCAGGAGAACATGAAGCAGAAGAAGGCGGCGACACCGATGCCGGAGGCGATCAGCGGCATGAAGATCTTCACGAAGAAGCGCGGGAAGGAATAGCCGTCGATATAGGCGGTTTCGTCGATCTCCTTCGGCACGCCCGACATGAAGCCCTCGAGGATCCAGACCGCCAGCGGCACGTTGAACAGGCAGTGGGCCAGAGCAACCGCGATATGGGTGTCGATCAGGCCGAAGGCCGAATAGAGCTGGAAGAAGGGCAGCGCGAACACAGCCGGCGGCGCCATGCGGTTGGTCAGCAGCCAGAAGAACAGATGCTTGTCGCCGAGGAAACGGTAGCGTGAGAAGGCATAGGCCGCCGGCAGGGCCGCCGCGACCGAGATCACCGTGTTCATCACCACGTAGATGATCGAGTTGATATAGCCGTTGTACCAGGACGGGTCGGTGAAGATCACCATGTAGTTCCGGAGCGTCGGGTTCTGCGGAAAGAGCGAGAAGGCCCCGAGGATCTCGTTGTTTTCCTTGAAGCTCATATTGACCAGCCAGTAGATCGGCAGGAGCAGGAAGAGGATGTAGATCGTCGGGATCAGGAAGGAGAAGCGGCTCTTGTCGTGGTTCATCTTCGTACCCCTCACTTGGCCTGGGCGTCGTGGCTGGTCATGACCGTGTAGAAGACCCACGACATGAGCAGGATGATCAGGAAGTAGATGATCGACATGGCAGCCGCCGGGCCCAGGTCGAACTGGCCGACCGCCATCTTGACCAGATCGATCGACAGGAAGGTCGTCGAGTTGCCCGGGCCGCCGCCGGTGACGACGAAGGGCTCGGTATAGATCATGAAGCTATCCATGAAGCGCAGCAGGACCGCGATCAGAAGCACGCGCTTCATCTTCGGCAGCTGGATGTAGCGAAACACCGAGAAGCGCGAGGCGCCGTCGATCTTGGCCGCCTGGTAATAGGCATCCGGGATCGAGACGAGGCCGGCATAACACAAAAGCACGACGAGGCTGGTCCAGTGCCAGACGTCCATGACGATGACCGTCACCCAGGCGTCGACCGGATCCTGCGTATAGTTGTAGTCGATGCCGAGGACGGTCAGGTAGTGGCCGAGGAAACCGATGTCGACGCGGCCGAAGACCTGCCAGATGGTGCCGACCACGTTCCACGGAATGAGCAGCGGCAGCGCCATCAGGACGAGGCAGACGGGAACGCCCAGCCCCTTTTTCGGCATGTTGAGCGCGATCAGGATGCCGAGCGGCACCTCGATGGCGAGGATCACCATGGAGAAGATCAGGTTGCGGCCGAGCGCGTTCCAGAAGCGGTCGGAAGACAGCATTTCCGTGAACCAGTCGGTGCCGGCCCAGAAGAACTCGTTGTTGCCGAAGGTGTCCTGGACCGAATAGTTGACCACGGTCATCAGCGGGATGACGGCCGAGAAGGCCACCAGCAGCAGGACCGGAAGGACTAGGAACCAGGCCTTGTTGTTGAAGGTCTTTTCCATGATCAGCCCTCCTGTCCGACGCGCCAGCTATCGGCATAGATGCCGATGGCGTGGGGCTCGAAAGTGACACGTGCCTCGCTCGGGATTTCGGTGTCCTCGGGCGCGACGATCGACAGCGGATGGCCGCAGAACAGGGTTCGGACGATCTTCTGGCGGCCTGTATCCTCGACCTTGGTGATCGTGACCGGCATGCCCTCGCGGCCGAGCCGGACGAATTCCGGCCGGATGCCGAGCTCGATCCTGGCGCCCTTGGCCAAGGTCGGCGCGCCGTTCAACGCGATGGTCTGCTCGCCGACGACGGCCGTGGATCCGTTCACTGCCGCCGGCATGAAGTTCATGCCCGGCGAGCCGATGAAATAGCCGACGAAGGTGTGGCTCGGGCGCTCGAACAATTCGGCGGGCGTGCCGATCTGGACGATCTCACCGTCATACATGACGACGACCTTGTCGGCGAAGGTGAGCGCCTCGGTCTGGTCGTGGGTCACATACACCATGGTGAAGCCCGACTGGCGGTGCAACCGCTTCAGCTGCGAACGCAGAACCCACTTCATGTGCGGGTCGATGACGGTCAGCGGTTCGTCGAACAGGATCGCGTTGACGTCGGAGCGCACCAGGCCGCGGCCGAGCGAGATCTTCTGCTTCTGGTCGGCGGTGAGCCCTTGCGCGCGCCTGCCAGCCATGCCGGCGAGATCGGTCATCTCAAGGATTTCCTTGACCCGGCGGTCGACGTCCGCTTCCGGCACATGGCGGTTGCGCAACGGAAAGGCGAGATTGTCGTAGACCGTCATGGTGTCGTAGACGACCGGGAACTGGAACACCTGGGCGATGTTGCGCGCCTCGGTCGAAAGGGCGGTGACGTCGGCGCCGTCGAACAGGATGCGGCCATCCGAGGGGTGAATGAGCCCGGAAATGATGTTGAGCAGCGTGGTCTTGCCGCAGCCGGAGGGTCCGAGCAGGGCATAGGCGCCGCCATCGGCCCATTCATGATGGACTTCCTTGAGTGCGTAGTCGCCGGCGGCCTTGGCCTTGGGGCTGTAGGCGTGACGGATATGGTCGAGATTGATGCGTGCCATGGTCTCTTCCCCCTCACGCCGCAGCGACATCGACGAGCGCGCGCCCGTCGGAGCCGAACGCCATCAGGTGGCGCGTATCGATGAAGACTTCGAGCTCGTGATCCGGATCGATGTCGTGGATGCCGTGGGCCAGCATGACCCAGCGTGCGCCGGCGAAGGTGAGGTGGATGAAGCTCTCCGAACCGGCGATTTCCGAGACCAGGGTGGTGGCCGAAAGCGCGGTCGTCGCGTGGTCGTTGCGATGCAGATAAAGGTGATGCGGTTGAAAACCGATCGTCACCGGACCGTCGGCGATCGCGGCCAAATGCGCCGGAACCGGCAGGATCGGGCGGCCGGCGAGCAGGAACTGACCGCCCGACTTCACCAGCTCGATCGTGTTGAGCGGCGGATCGGCGAAGGTGCGCGCGGTCAGGAGATCGAGCGGATGGCGATAGACCCGGATGGTCTCGCCGAACTGCGTCACCGCACCCTGGCTCAGGGTCGCAGTATTGCCGCCGAGCAGCAGCGCTTCGGACGGTTCGGTGGTGGCGTAGACGAAGATCGCGCCGGACTGGGCGAAGATCTTCGGCAGTTCCTCGCGCAGTTCTTCGCGCAGCTTGTAGTCGAGATTGGCGAGCGGCTCGTCGAGCAGGACCAGGTTGGCGTTCTTGACGATGGCGCGCGCCAGCGCGGTGCGCTGCTGCTGCCCACCGGAGAGGTTGAGCGGCGTGCGGTCGAGATAAGGCGTCAGCCGCAACAGTTCGGCGGCCTTCTTCACCTCGCGGTCAATGGTCGCGGAATCCTTGCCGGCGATGCGCATCGGCGAGGCGATGTTCTCGTAGACGGTCAGTGCCGGGTAATTGATGAATTGCTGGTAGACCATGGCGACATTGCGCTTCTGCACCGGTACGCCCGTGACATCGACGCCATCCAGGTGGATCGATCCACCCGTCGGCTTGTCGAGACCCGCCATCAAGCGCATCAGCGAGGTCTTGCCGGAGAGCGTCGGCCCCAGCAGGACGTTCAGCGACCCCCGCTGCAAGACGAGATCGGTCGGGCGAATGTGATATTCGCCGGCAACCATCTTCGAGACATTGCGCAATTCAAGCATCTATTCCTCGGGCCTCCTCCGAACCTTCGGCTATCTTCCAGCAGGCACTCGCCGCTTAGCGGGCGACAGCCTCCGCCATGTATGTTTCCAGTTCCGCGGCCTCCCCGGCCGTCAGGAACAAACCCTGTTTGGTGCGGCGCCACAGCACGTCTTCCGCGCTACAGGCCCATTCCCGCCCGATCAGCCAGCGGACTTCGCACTCGTAAAGCGAGCCGCCAAAATGGCGCCCCAGATCTTCCGATCCTTTTGCGCCCGCGAGCATTTCCTTTGCGTCGGTGCCGTAGCAGCGGACAAGTCGCTCGGCATGGCCTTGCTCCAGAAAGGGAAAGACCTTCAGCAGCTTGTCGACTTCCGCCGGATAGGCCGTCGCGTCGAAATCGCCGCCGGGCAATCGGCTCTTCGCCGTCCATGGGCCACCCCTGGCGCCGATCGCCTCACCGATCTTTTCCAGCGCATGCTCGGCCAGCCGCCGATAGGTCGTCAGCTTTCCGCCGAACACATTCAGCAACGGTGCCTCGTCGGCCCTCTGGTCGAGCTTCAGCACATAATCGCGGGTCGCTTCCTGTGCCTTGGATGCACCATCATCATAGAGCGGGCGGACGGCCGAGTAGCTCCAGACGATATCGTCCTTGCGCACAGGCTCGGCGAAATACTCGCTCGCCGCATTGCAGAGATACGCGATTTCCTCTTCGCTTATTTTCACATTTTTCGGATCATCCGTATAGTCACGATCCGTCGTGCCGATCAGCGTGAAATCATTCTCGTAAGGGATGGCGAAAATGATGCGGTTGTCCGGGTTCTGGAAGAAATAGGCGCGCTTGTCGGAGAACTTCTTCTTCACCACGATATGGCTGCCCTGGACGAGCCGGACATTGTGGACATTGTTGCGGCCGAAGGCGCCCGCGAGCACCTGGTCGACCCACGGGCCGGCCGCATTGACCAACATGCGCGCCTTGAAGGCGCGCGACTTGCCGGTCGACTGGTCGATGAGCGTGACGGACCAAAGTCCGTTCTCGCGGCGGGCCGAGGTAACACGGGCGCGGCTCATGATGGTCGCACCGCGATCGGCGGCGTCCCGCGCATTGAGCACCACCATGCGGGCATCGTCGACCCAGCCGTCGGAATACTCGAAGGCCTTGGAAAACACCGGCTTTAGCGGCCGTCCGGCCGGATCGCGGCGCAGATCGAGCGTCTTCGTCGCCGGCAGCAGCTTGCGGCCGCCGAGGTGGTCATATAGGAAAAGGCCGAGACGGATCAGCCAAGCGGGGCGAACGCCGCCCTTCTGGAAGGGCAGGACGAAACGCAGCGGCCAGATGACATGCGGCGCCATGGCCCAGAGAATTTCGCGCTCCATCAGCGCCTCGCGCACAAGGCGAAACTCGTAGTATTCGAGATAGCGAAGGCCGCCGTGGATCAGCTTGGTGGCGCCGGACGACGTGCCCGAGGCGAAGTCGTTCATCTCGGCAAGCGCGACCGAATAACCGCGCCCGACCGCATCGCGCGCGATGCCGCAGCCGTTGATACCGCCACCGACGACAAAGATGTCGAAAACCGTCTCGCCCGACATTCGCTCCCCGCTCCCATTTTCGCACTGCACAATTTCATGCAATTGCGAAAGTTTGGATATCTAAATCGAAGCATAAACGAATGTCAAACGAACATTCAGGAAAATCAGCGCCGGCCGTCGCTGAATTCCTGCTGGCTTTGTGTTTCCACCAACTGCACGTCGTTCTCGGCACAGATCCTGCGAATAGACTCGACCGGACAATGGTCGGTGATGAAGGTATGGACCTGTGAAATATGGCCGATGCGCACCGGTGCGGTGCGCTCGAACTTGGAGGCATCCGAAACGAGGATGACATGGCGGGCATTGGCAATGATCGCCTGGGCGACCTTGACCTCGCGATAGTCGAAGTCGAGAAGCGCGCCATCCTCATCAATGGCAGACACGCCGATGACGGCGAAATCGACCTTGAACTGACGAATGAAATCGACGGCCGCCTCGCCGACGATACCGCCATCCGAACCGCGCACCACCCCGCCGGCAATGACCACCTCGATCAGCGGAAAAACGCGCAAACGATTGGCGACGTTGATGTTGTTGGTAATGACCATCAATTCCCGATGGTCCACCAAGGCCTCTCCCACCGCTTCGGTCGTCGTGCCGATATTGATGAACAGGGAGGAATTGTCGGGGATCAGCGCGGCTGCGGCCCGGCCGATCGCCTGCTTCTCCGGCGCGGCGATGGAACGTCGCGCCTCGTATTTCACATTCTCGTTGCCGCTGGGAAAAATCGCCCCGCCATGGATGCGGGTGAGTGCCTTGCCGTCGCAAAGATCGTTCAGGTCCTTGCGAATGGTCTGCGGGGTCACGGCGAATCTGGCCGCAAGTTCATCGACCAGGACACGGCCTTCCGCCTTGGCGAGAGTCATGATTTCCGCCTGCCGGCTGGAAAGCAGCATTGCCATCCCCTCTTTTCATTTTCTTTCATCCTAGGGGAAAATGAAGCTCAGGCAAGAGTACCATCGTCGGATATGGGAAGGCGTATCGACCCGCCACACCAACCCGAGGTGACGGCAGAGCCGTCACCTCCCAGCAATCGGATCACGTTTGGGTCACCCCACCGATCAGCGGCAACCCTGGTAGACTTCCCAACGCTCGATATCGGCGACGCGGCGCTGTTCGCCGGGCGTCAACTGGCCATAGGGCGGGAAGCAACCGCGTCCGAACACGTTGCGGGCGCGTTGCGTCTTGAAGCAATAGCCCTTGGCGGCATAGATCGCATTTCGCTCATACCAAAGCTGTTCGCAGGTCATGCCGCTCTGGGCCATTGACGGCGCCAAAGCCCCCATGCCGAACAACATCGGAACGACGGCAATCGCGGTCATTAACAGTTTCTTGATGTAGCCCATTTCGAACCCTCCCCTGTGTGGAACGAGAACAGGCTAACACAACCGCGTCATCCACAATTGACTCATATCAAGACTATTCTTGGGTCGGACGGGTCGACCTTGCCGCGAGACGGGTGGTTCTTTCGGGATGGCGGCAGACTAGAGCGAGGGCCGGATCTGCTCGCGCGGGACCAGGGCGCCGGGACGGCAGACGACCTGCACTGCGACCTCATGCCCCTGGGCCGCCGCCTTGTCCGGCGCCTCACCGGCCAGGCGCGCCGCGAGATAGCCGCCATTGAAGGAATCGCCCGCCCCGGTGCTGTCGACCGGCTTCACGCTGTCGAAGGTCAGGATCGCAATCGCGCCGTCCGACATGGACACGGCAACCGGCCCGCCGCCATTCTTGACCACCACTTCCCCAGCGCCCGCGCGCAGCCAGCGGGTGGCACATGCCTCGATATCGCTATCGCCAAAGACGGCAGCCTCGTCATCGAAACTCGGAAGGGCGATCGAGGCCGTTGCGGCGGCGCGCGTCAGGCAGGCCCGCATCGTCTGCGTATCCTCCCACAGTTTCGGACGGATGTTCGGGTCGAAGACCGTCGTCTTGCCGGCTTGGCGGGCAGCGCCAATCAGGCGCAACAGCGCCTCTCGACGTTCCGGCTCGAGAATGGCGAGCGTGATACCGGAAAAATAGATGACGTCGGATTGGGCGATGGCGACCTTGAGCGCCTGTTCGTCGTCGGCGAGCCGGCGCGCCGCGGACTGCCCGCGCCAATAGGAGAAGCTGCGCTCGCCGTCATGCAGTTCGATCGCGTATAGGCCAACCGTGCGCTCGGGATCGCGCGCGATGAAGCGCGTCGAAATGGCGTTGTCCTGAAGAAAGTCCCGCATGCGCTCGGAAAAGGGATCGAGACCCAGCCGGGTGAAATAGGCGACCTCCCAGTCTGCCGGCAGGCAGGCGCGGGCATACCAGGCGGTGTTCAGCGTATCGCCGGCAAAGCCCATGCGCCACAAGCCGCCCTCGGCCTGAGACAGTTCCACCATCGCCTCGCCGATCGAGAGAAACAGCTTATTCCCCATTCATTCGCCTCCTACGCGGTCGCGCTTCGCATGCCCGGTCGTGGCTTTTCCGCTATCGGCGTCGCCGAGGCAATCATAAATCGACGCGACGGCGCGAAGAAGACCTCGCATCGTCGCGTTTGACGCTCAAGGTCGGGTCGACGCCCCGGCGCAAACCTTCCTCTGCGCCGGCACAGTTAGCCGGGTTCACTCAAGGGTGAATTCCCTCGACCGGATGCTGGAGCGCCGTCATGATGCCCCGCAGTTCGGCCAGGCCTTTCAGGCGACCGATGGCGGGATAGCCGGGCTGGGCCTTGCGACCGAGGTCGTCGAGAATGTCCTGGCCGTGGTCCGGGCGGAATGGAATGCTGCAATCGGACCGCCCGGCCGTACGCCGGCGGCTCTCCTCCCGCAGCACGGCAGCTATCATCGCCACCATGTCGGTACCGCCGCCGAGATGCTCGGCCTCGTAGAAGCTGCCCATGATGTCGCCCGATTGGCGCTGGACGTTGCGCAGATGGAGGAAATGGACGCGATCGCCCAGCCTGTCCATCATTCCCGGCAGATCGTTATCGGGCCTCGCACCGAGCGAGCCGGTGCAAAGCGTGATGCCGTTCGCCGGCAGATCGACCGCTTCCATCACCTTGCGATAGTCGGCTTCCGTCGACATCACCCGGGGCAGTCCAAGCAGCGAGAACGGTGGATCATCCGGATGACAGCAGAGGCGCAGGCCGAGCTCCTGGGCAACGGGCGTCACTTCGCCAAGAAAATCGATCAAGTGGCTCCGGAGACGTTCCTCCGAAATCGCCGCATATTCCGCAAGATGGCCTCGGACATCCTCGAGGGTGAAGTGTTCCGCCGCACCAGGAAGGCCGAAGACGACATTGCGCGCGAGCGCCTGCCGTGCCGCGTCGTCCATTGCTTCAAACCGACGCTTCGCGTCTTCCACCACCTCCGGGGGATAGTTTTCCACCGCGCCCGGCCGGGCGAGGATATGAATGTCGAAGGCGGCGAAATCATTGAGGTCGAAGCGCATGCAGGTGGCGCCATTGGGCAGGCGCCAGGCGAGGTCGGTGCGGGTCCAGTCGAGCACCGGCATGAAATTGTAGCAGATCACCTCGATCCCGGCGTCGCGCAGCACCCGGAGCGAGGTCTTGTAATTGGCGATGTGTTCACGCCAGGAGCCCTTCTGCTTCTTGATGTCCTCCGACACGGGCAGGCTCTCGACGACCTCCCATTTGAGGCCCGACGGATTGCCGTCCTTCATCCGGCCGATCTCGGCCTGGCGCTTCTTCACTTCGTCGCCCGTCCATACCGCACCGGTCGGGACGTGGTGAAGCGCCGAGACCACCCCTTCGACCCCGGCCTGCATCATGTCGTAGATCGACACGAGATCCCGTGGTCCAAACCAGCGCCAAGTCTGCCGCATCTGCCATTCCTCCTGAGCCTGCTGCGTCGATGATATCCGATCGTTCTCTAGCAGCTGATTTGTATGTTGACTAGTATGGAAGTTCGGACCTATACAGTTCGAAGGGAGAAATCGAATGGCACTTGTCCGCGCACAACTAGCCGCACTGGAGCAAAGCTCGGCCGTCGGGCCACAGCTCTACCGGCTGTTGCGCGACCGGATCGTCAAAGGCGATCTTGCGCCCGGCGCTCGGATTTCGGAATCGGAAATTGCCGCCAGCTACAAGGTCAGCCGCCAGCCGGTGCGCGAGGCCTTCATCAAGCTCGCCGAAGAATCCCTCGTCGAAGTGCGCCCACAGCGCGGCACCTATGTCCGACGCATTTCGGTCCCGGCGGTAATGACGGCGCGCTTCGTTCGCGAAGCGGTCGAGGCCGATATCGTTCGTGCGGCAGCGCAGGCCGTCACACCCAATATACTGGCTCTTCTCGAGGCCAATCTTACCGCACAACGCGCAGTGGTCGACAGCGATGATCCCAGCCGTTTCATGGAGCTGGATGAAGCCTTCCACCGGCTTCTGGCCGAGGCCGCCGGCCAGCCGGCCATTTGGGACATCCTGGAAGACCTGAAGACCCAGATGGACCGCGTGCGCCATATCAGCACCCGCCAGTTTCCACGCGAACGCCTGATCGATCAGCATGCAGCCGTCGTCGCTGCCTTGCGTTCCGGTGATCCGGATGCCGCCGAGGCGCAGATGCGGACCCATCTCAAGGGCGTGCTGACGGACCTTCCGGCGATCGCCGAGGCCATGCCCGAATTTTTCGACGAAGCGGGAGGCTGACGGAAGTGATGGCCACGGGAGGGGCACAAGGGATCGTAAAGGGCGGGGATGCCGAACGAACTGCGCCGGAATGGGCCGCATGGTTCCATGGCACGCTGATGCCATGGTGGCTGGAGCAAGCCCAGGACACCCTTCACGGCGGCTTCTTCGATCGGTTGACCGAAGACGGCGTTGTCCAGGCCGACGATCCGAAGTCAACACTGGTTCAGGCCCGCCTACTCTTCACGCTTTCGCATCTTTATCTGCGCAAGCCGGACGATCGCCTGCTTAACGGCGCCCGTGCGGCCCACCGCTTCCTGATCGAACATCTTCGCGATCCACGGGATGGCGTCTATGCCCGCGCGGTCGATCGTACCGGGCGGCCGAGCGGTCTTGCGACCGACCTGGTCAAGCGCAGCTACGATCAGTCCTTCGTCCTGCTGGCTCTTTCGACCTATCAACGGGTGGAACCGTCAAAGGCCCTGGCGGACCAGTTGCGTGACTGCTGGTCCTTCATCGAGAACCGCCTGACCGATCCGGAAACCGGCGCTCTGTATGAGGACGACACCTTTCACCATGGCGGCCACGACACCGGTGCCGCCACCCATGCCCTGCGTGCCCAGAACCCGCACATGCACATGTTCGAGGCCCTGTTGCAGGCCTATGAAATGACCGGCGATGCGATGTGGATGCGGCGGGCCGAAGATATGCTCGCCGTGGTCAGGCGTCACTTCATCGATCCCGAGAACGGCACGATCATCGAATTCCGCGCGGCGGACCTCAGCCCTGCAAAAGGCCGCGACGGCTCCTTGCGGGAAATCGGCCACCAGTGCGAATGGAGCTGGCTGCTGGATCGTTATGTCCGGCTCGGCGGCCATGCCGACGCGCTCGCCCTTGCCGACCGCATGATGGATTTCGCCGAGCGCTTCGGCTTTCACCCCGAAGGCCCGATGAAGGGCGCCGCCTATGACGAGGTCCACTCCGATGGCCGCGTCATGACAGACACCATGCTGCTCTGGCCGCAGACCGAGGCGGGCAAGGCCTATGTCGCCCGTTTCGAGCGCCTTGGCCACGGGGCCGACGCGGATCGCGCGCATGACTTCATGCGCATCGTCTTTCAAACCTATTTCGCCGGTCGGAAGGCCTGGCGAAACCGCGTCGACGGCACGGGAACAACTCTGCAGGCCGAGGCGCTTAGCCGGCTACTTTACCATGTCGCCGTGTTCGTCACGGAAGGCGAACGCGTCGGGCTCTGGCCCGACCGCACGACTGGCTGACGCCAGAAGATCCGAATTTCATCAAGTAACGGAGGAGAAGACTATGATGAATTCCCTGAAGTCCCTTGGCCTTGCGGCCGCATTCATCGCCGGCCTTGCCGGCACCGCCTATGCGGAAATCGCCTTGAACCTTTCCACCTCGCAGAATCCGCAGGATCCGCTCGTCATCGCCATGGAGGGCGCGAAGAAGAAGATCGAGGAGCGCAGCAAGGGTGAGATCAAGATCACCATCTTCCCCAGTTCGCAGCTCGGTTCCGACAATGACGTCCTTGAGCAGATCCGCAACGGCGCCAACATCGCCGTGTTGGTGGACGCCGGTCGCTTAGCGCCGTTCCAGAAGGAACTCGGCATCCTCTCCGCGCCCTATCTGGTCGAAGACTACAGCAAATATGCCGCGATCACGTCCTCGCCCGTCTATGCCGAATGGGTTGAAAAGCTCGCGCAATCCTCGGGCATCCGCCTCCTGAACTACAACTGGTTCCAGGGCACGCGCCAGATGTTCTCCAAGAACCCGGTCAAGGGACCGGCCGATCTCTCCGGCGTGCGCGTGCGCACCATCGATGCGCCCGGCTGGATCGCCACCGTCAACGCCATGGGCGCGACTGCGGTGCCGATGCCCTGGTCGGAAGTCTATTCCGCGCTCCAGCTTGGCGCGATCGACGGGGCGGAAGCGCAGCTGACCGGTGCTTTTGGCATCAAGCTGCATGAAGTGGTCAAGAACGTCGCGCTCACCAACCATGTCCAGCTCTTTACCGGCCTTGCCACATCCGAGCAGTGGTTCCAGGCGCAGCCGGAAGAGATGCGCAAGATCATCGTCGAGGAACTTGCCGCGGCGGGTGACGAAGCCACCCGGATGACGGTCGAGAAGCTCGACAGCGTACGCAAGGAGATGGAAGCGGCAGGCGTGACCTTCACCGACGTCAAGCTCGAAGATTTCAGCTCACGCGTGCCGGGGGTCTACACCGAGCTCGGCCTCGAGGAATCGCGCAAGGCGCTCGAGCCGTTCATCGCCGCCCAGTAAATCGAGTCATCGACGCGGCAAACCACAATGGCCAATGGCGCAGTCCGCGTCATTGGCCTCGGGAGAGGGAATATGTGGAAATTCTTTGATCGCGCCGAGGAAATCCTCGCGCTCGTCTTTCTGGCCGGCACCGTGATCAGCGTGCTGGCCGGCGCCGTCGGACGCTCGGTCGGCGTTCCGTTTCCGGAAGGTCCGGAGCTCGCCCAACTCTTGTTGATCTGGACCTGCATGCTCGGGGCAGACCTGACCATCAAGCGTGGAGAACACATTCGGGTCTCGGCGCTGCCCGACGCGCTTTCCCCTCGTTATCGGCTCATCCTGATCTGGGTCAGCCTGATCTGCATCGTGCCTTTCCTGGGCTATATCGTCTACCTCGGCACGCAGCTGGCCCTGTCCAACTGGGCTCGCGAGTTGGGGGCTTCCGGCTTGAGCTATGGCCTGGTCACCCTCGCCTTGCCGGTCGGCGCCGCACTGATGATCATTTCGGTTTTTCGCCGGGTCTTTGCCCACGGCGTGCTCTTTGCCCTTGAACCCGAAGTCCCCGCGCAGGAGTATCCCTTGTGATTTCCACCCTTATCCTGATCCTTGCGCTGAGCTTCATGGTGATCGGCATGCCGGTTGCCTTCGCCATCGGCATCGCCAGCATGGCCTATTTCCTGCTGCCCACGACCTTTCTGCCGGACAGCATCGCCGTGCAGCGGATCGTTGCCTCGAGCCAATCCTTTCCCCTGCTTTCAGTCCCGCTGTTCATCCTGGTCGGGCATCTCATGAACGGCACCGGCATTACGCCGCGGCTGACCAGTCTGGCGACCACGCTGGCGGGCTGGATGCGCGGCGGTCTCGGCCAGACGAGCCTCGTGCTCAGCGCCTTGATGGGCGGCATTTCCGGCTCGGCCGTCGCCGATGCCGCCATGCAGGCCCGCGTGCTGGGCGAGCCGATGATCAAAAGCGGCTATTCCCGCGGCTTCACCGGTGCGCTCCTGTCGATCGGCGGCCTGATCACGGCGACCATTCCGCCGAGCCTCGGCCTCATCCTCTACGGTTTCCTCGGCGAAGTGTCGATCGGCCGCCTGTTCATCGCCGGCGTCGTACCCGGCGTTCTTCTGACGATCGCGCTGATGTTCGCCACGGCCTGGGTCGCGCGCAAGCGGGACTACAAGCCGGTGAACAACCGTCTTCCGACCTTCCGCGAGGTGCTCGCGGGCTTCCGCATCAGCTTCTGGGCCATCCTTTTCCCGGTCTGGCTGCTGGTCGGCATCCGTTTCGGCCTGTTCACCCCGTCGGAAGCCGGCGCCTTTGCCGTCGCCTACACCCTGTTCATCGGGTTCTTCATCTATCGCGAACTGACGATTGCCAAGCTGGTCGATGCCCTTGTGGCCAGCGTGCGCGACATCGGCATGATCATGATCATCATCCTTCTGTCGGGCGCCTTCGGCTATGTCATCACCTTTGAGCGCGTGCCGCAGACCATAGCGGAAGTGACGCTTGGCCTGTTCTCCAGCCAGTCGATGCTGCTGTTCGTGATCGCCGGCTTCCTGCTCGTCTTCGGCATGCTGGTCGAGGCAACCGTCATCGTCATGCTGCTGACGCCGATCCTCGTTCCCGTCATCACCGCCGCCGGCATCGATCCCGTCCATTTCGGGCTGGTGATGATGACGCTGGTGACCTTCGGCGGCATGACGCCGCCGGTCGGGGTGTCGATGTTCACCGTGTGCGGCATCCTCAATTGTTCCTACAAGGAATACACCGTCGAGATGGTTCCGCTGGTCGTCGCCGTGCTCGCCGTCGTCGTGCTGATGATCCTCGCCCCGGAAGTCGTGCTGTTCCTGCCGAACTACCTGATGGGCTGATCCTTGCAAGGGGCGGCTTCGGCCGCCCCACCATATCCAACCCGAGTGACGCCATGCTCTTGCATCCTGATCGCCTGCTTCCCGCCGATCCCGCGACCCGTGCCATCGCCCGCGACCTCTACCGCACCGTCGAACACCTGCCGATCGTCTCGCCGCACGGCCATACCGATCCGCGCTGGTGGGGAGAGAACCCGGCCTTCGCCAACCCGGCGGAGTTGTTCGTCATTCCCGACCATTATGTCGTGCGCATGCTGGTCAGCCAGGGCGTGCCCTATGAGGCGCTGGGCATCGGAGAAAACGCGGAGAACGATCCGCGCATCATCTGGCGGACGTTCGCCCGCCATTATCACCTGTTTCGCGGTACGCCGTCGCGGCTCTGGCTCGACCATGCCTTTTCCGAGGTCTTCGGCCTCGACGAGCGCTTGTGCGAGGACAATGCCGAGCACCACTACGACGCAATCGGCGAACGGCTGGCGGACCCGGCCTATCGGCCGCGGGCGCTGTTCGACCGTTTCGGCATCGAAGTGATCGCCACGACCGACGGTGCCCTCGACGATCTTGCCCATCATCAGGCGGTGCGCGCTTCCGGCTGGCAGGGTCGGATCGTCCCGACCTATCGGCCCGACGGCGTGGTCGACCCCGATACGGACGGGTTCCGCCAGAATGTCGAACAGCTCGGTATGCTCACCGGCTGCGATATCGGCACCTGGGAAGGCTATCTGGCCGCCCATCGGGCCCGCCGCGACTTCTTCCGCTCGATGGGCGCAACCGCCACCGATCACGGCCACCCGACCCCCCGGACGGCCGATCTCGGCCAGGCCGAAGCGCGCTCGCTCTATCAGAGGGTTCTCAAAGGCGCGCTCACCAGGGGCGATGCCGAATTGTTCCGGGCGCAGATGCTGACCGAGATGGCTCGCATGTCGGTCGAGGACGGGCTGGTCATGCAGTTGCATGCCGGCTCGATGCGCAGTCACAACGCCGGCGCGCTGAAACGATATGGACGCGATCGCGGCTTCGACATTCCGGTCGCGACGAACTTCACCGAGGCCCTGCAGCCGTTGCTCAACGCGGTCGGCATGGATCATCGACTGACGCTCATTCTCTTCACCCTCGACGAAAGCGTCTATGCGCGCGAACTCGCGCCGCTTGCCGGCGTCTATCCGTCGCTTCGCCTCGGCCCGCCCTGGTGGTTCCATGACAGTTTCGAGGGTATCCGTCGCTATCGCGAAGCGACGACGGAGACCGCCGGCTTTTTCAACACGGCCGGCTTCAACGACGACACGCGTGCGCTCTGCTCCATCCCGGCACGCCACGATGTCAGCCGCCGCGCCGATTGCGCATATCTGGCCGAGCTCGTCACCAGCCATCGGCTGGACGAAGCCGAGGCCCACGAACTCTCCCCGCTTCTGGCCGGCGAGCTGGCTCGGCGTGCCTACCGGCTTTGATGGCTGAAGGGCGCCCATCCTTTCATTCTTCGAAGCTATGATCGGTATTTTTACTATCTATTTGATCAATGACCGCTTCGGGGGAATTCTTGGTGCGTGGCACGGCGGGTGCAAAGCAGCCCCGGACCAAGCTGGTCTGGCCGGCCGGTGACGCCGCGTGACGGGAGGGGGCTCGCTAGGATGGCAAAGGCGCAATTTCCAGACTTCGGCCTGACACTGGCCGAGCGCCGCGAGGCGGTCCGCGGGCATTACTACGAATATCCGGGCATGGATGGCGAACGGGGCGAGATCTGGTGCTATTCGGACCGTTTCTCCTACGCGCCGGGCGACGAGGTGACCCTGTTCGTCAGCTCGACGGCGCCGTTCTGCGATATCGAGATAATTCGGGACGGTGCGCGCGAACAGCATGTGCTGTCGCTTTGCGATATTCCCACCGTCTGGCAGGAGACGCCGGACCAGGGCTCGGTCGAGGGTTGCGGCTGGAGGCCGAGCCACAGTTTCCGCATCCCCTCCGACTGGGCCTCAGGCGCCTACAGACTGACGCTGACGGCGCAAGGTCGCGACGGACAGCCGATCGAGAGCCACCATCTCTTCATCCTGTGCCCGGCACCCGGCGCCAGGCCCGGCCGTATCCTGCAGGTCGCCGCGACCGGCACCTGGACGGCCTACAACACCTGGGGTGGCTCCAATCACTACCAGGGAATCACCGGGGCGAACAGGGACGAGTATGCGACCAGCGTCAGCACGCAGCGTCCCTGGTGCCGCGGTTTTGTCGTGCTGCCGCCGGACGCGCCGCGCGTGCCGGTGGAGGTCAGCCTGCCGCCGGGCACCGTGCCGCGCTACCCGCACATGGAATGGGCCTATGCGACGGGACACTCGAAGAAATATGCGTCGTCCGGCTGGGCGAGCTATGACAGCCATTTCTTCCGCTGGGCGGAACGGTCCGGTTACGGCGTCGATCTGATCAGCCAGCACGAGCTGCATTTCCATCCGGACCTGCTCGACGGTTATGACTGCGCCGTCTTCGTCGGACACGACGAATACTGGACCTGGGAAATGCGCGACGCGGTCGACCGTTTCGTCGAGCGCGGCGGCTTTGCCGCGCGTTTTGCCGGCAACTTCATGTGGCAGACCCGCCTCGAGGACGAAGGGCGCACGCAGGTTTGCTACAAGTACCGGGCCCGGGCCGAAGACCCCGTCTACCAGACCGGCGATCTGACGCGGGCCACCAACAGCTGGGAGGCGCCCGAAATCGGCCGGCCCGGAGCCGCGACCTTCGGCCTCAATTCCACCAATGGCGTCTATGCCGGCTGGGGCGGATGCTCGCCGCGCGGCGTGCGCGGGTTCCCCGTCTGTCGGCCGGAACACTGGGCCTTTGCCGGGACGGGCTTGTTCTATGGCGATCTTCTGGGCGCCGAGAGCCATATCTACGGCTACGAGGTCGATGGTCTCGACTACGAGATCCGCTACGGCCGGCCCTATCCGACCGCCACCAGCGGCGCGCCCGAGGGGCTCGAAATCCTCGCGCTCGGCATGGCAAGCTCCGTTGAGGAGAACGACGTGCTGGCGCCCGAGGACCGCTTCTTCGGAGACGAGGACGGACGCTTCATCGCCGAGACGCTCTACGGCGAGGCGAGCGACGAGAACCTCGAGAAGGTGCGCTACAGCAATGGCATGATCGTCAGCTTCCGCAAGGGCAAGGGCGAGGTCTTCCATGCCGGCACCTGCGAATGGGTAGCCGGACTGTTGCGGAGCGACGCCATGGTCGAGAAGGTGACGCATAATGTGCTGAGGCGCGCCCTCGGCTCCTCCAACAGAACGTGAGCCCCATGAGATCGAAGAAAGTCATCATCACCTGCGCCGTCACGGGCTCGGTCCATACCCCGTCCATGTCGCCCTATTTGCCCTACAGGCCGGAAGACATCGCGGCGCAGTCGATCGAGGCCGCCGAGGCCGGCGCCTCGATCCTGCACCTGCATGCGCGCGACCCGGACAACGGCCGGCCGACGGCAGATCCCGCCGTGTTCATGCGCTTCCTGCCCGTCATCAAGCAGGCCTGTGACGCGGTCATCAACATCTCCACGGGCGGTTCCTCGCTGATGACGCTCGACGACCGTCTGGAGGCCGCCCTTTCAGCCGAGCCGGAAATGTGCTCGCTCAACATGGGCTCGATGAACTTCGGTCTTTACCCTGCGCTCGATCGGCCGCGTGAATGGCAGCACGAATGGGAACCGCAACTGCTCGAGGCCACCCGCAGCACCCTGTTCAAGAACACATTCGCCGATATCGAAGGGATCCTGAAACGCCTCGGCGAGGGCTGCGGCACGCGCTTCGAGTTCGAATGCTATGACGTCGGCCATCTCTATACGCTGGCCCATTTCCGCGACCGTGGGCTGGTCTCAGGCCCGCTGTTCATCCAGTTCGTTTTCGGCGTTCTCGGTGGCATCGGGGCCGATCCGGAAAATCTCGTGCACATGAAGCGGATTGCCGACAAGCTGTTCGGCGATGACTACCGTTTCTCCGTCCTGGCGGCCGGGCGCCACCAGATGCCGATGATCACCATGGCTGCGACCATGGGCGGCAGCGTGCGCGTCGGCCTGGAGGACAGCCTCTATCACGGCCGGGAACTGGCGACGTCCAATGCCGCTCAGGTCAGGCGAATCAGAACGATCCTTGAGGGCTTGTCACTCGAAGTCGCGACGCCGGAGGAAGCCCGTGCCATGCTCGCCCTCAAGGGTGGCGACCGGGTCGCCTTCTAGAGCCGCCACGCGCACAAACGCAGGACGCGGTAGAAAGACAAGAACCCAGCGGAGCGATGATGAAGACCTTCTTTGCCGACGAACAGAAACGCCACGATCCGAAGTTCTTCCTGTCGAGCGGCGGACGCCAGCCCAACCCGGAACAGCCGGAACGCGTCGAGCGCCTGCTCGAGGGCGCGCGTGCCGCCGGTCTCCAGGTCCTCCGCCCCCTGGACCACGGCCTCGGTCCGATCTCGGCCATCCACACGCCGGAATATCTGGACTTCCTCAAGCGGATCTACCAACGCTGGCAGCATATCGAAGGCGCCTCGGAAGAGGTGATCCCGAACATCCATCCGATGGCCCGCGGCGGCACCTATCCGGCCTCGGCGGTCGGTCAGGCCGGCTATCACATGGCCGACACCTCCTGCCCGATTTCGGCCGAGACCTGGGAAAGCGCCTGCTGGAGCGCCTGGAGTGCAACCTCTGCGGCGGACGCAGTCCTGGCGGGGGACGGGTGGAGCTATGCACTGTGCCGCCCGCCGGGGCACCACGCCTTCAGCGACGTCGCCGGCGGCTTCTGTTTCTTCAACAATTCGGCGATCGCCGCGCAGCGGTTGAGACGCTCGGCCGAACGCGTGGCGATCATCGACGTCGACCTGCATCACGGCAATGGCACGCAGGGCATTTTCTATGCCCGCAACGACGTCCTGACCGTCTCCATCCATGCTGATCCGGTTCGTTTCTATCCGTTCTTCTGGGGCCATGCCGACGAACGGGGCGAAGGACCGGGCCTCGGCTATAATCTCAATCTGCCGCTTGCGCGCAAATCGGATGATTCGACCTTTCTCGAAGCACTGTCGGCCGGCCTGCGGCGCATCGAAGCCTTCAGCCCGGACGCGATCGTCATCGCCCTGGGACTCGACGCTTACGAGCAGGATCCGTTCGGCGGGCTTTCGGTCTCGACCCCCGGTTTCGCCCGGATCGGCGAGGCGATCGCCAAGCTCGGTCGCCCGGCGGTCATCGTCCAGGAAGGTGGTTATCTCTGCGACGCGCTCGGCGACAACCTCACATCCTTCCTGACAGGCTACGGTGGAAGGGCCGGGTGAGACCTCAGGCCCGCTCGCTCCCCGGGCCGGGATAGGATCGCTCGTCGAGCGGATGCGAGGCGATCGCCTGGCGGAGTTCGGCAAGGAGCAGTCCCTCGGCGCGTCCCCGACGCGCCGAGGGGTCATGGACGAGATGGACGTCGACCATCGGCGCCTCGTCGAGCGGCGGCAGCCGCCAGAGGCGTCCGGCGCGCACGTCGTCCTCCACTACATGGATCGGCAGGGGACCGAAACCGAAGCCGGCTATGATGAGCCGCTTGACCTCTTCCAGATGCGACGAGGTACCGATGACCGCGCCCTCGAATCCCTCCTTTTGGCGCAGGAGGGCGACAGGCCACAATGCGCCGGACATCTGGTCGGTCTTGAAGGAGACGTAAGGCTCGTGGCGCAACGCCGAAAGGGACAGGTCGGACCTTCCAAACAGCGGATGGCGAGGACCGCAGAAATAGCCGAAGGCTTCGCGGTAGAGCAGGTCGTATTCGAGCTTCGGGTGGCGCTCTTCCATCAGGCAGACGCCAAGGCTGGCATCCCGGTTCGCCACGGCTGCCGCGACCTCGTGGCTGGACGCCACCGTCATCGACAGTGTGACCTGGGGAAAGGCTCGATGGAAGGCGGCAAGCACCTCGTCGAAGAAAGGGCAGACGACATGACTGGCCAGCGCGATATCGATATGCCCGGTGAGGTCGCCCGGATGCTGTTCCATCCGTTGCGGCAAGCCGGAGACGATGTCGAACAGAGCGACGCATTCGCTGAAGAGACGCTGTCCGGCCGGGGTCACCGAAAAATGCGAGGCGTTGCGCTCGATGAGCCGGCAATCCATGTGGGTTTCGAGACGCCTCAGCGCGTTGCTGATGGTCGGCTGCTTGAGCGAGAGCTTTTCTCCGGCCGCCGTCAGCCCCTTCTCCTGCACGATAACCATGAAGGTCCGCAGCAGGTTCCAGTCGAGTTCCCATACGAAACGCCGTCGCGGACCGGCCATGGATGCACCATTCCTCAAATGTATGCTTGCGGCTACAGCTATTGCATGAATTGATTTGCCGTCAAAGCCGGAGACTGGCTCGATGGCCCCGGAGGAGAACAGAAGAATGGCAGTCCTGACTTATCAAGGCGTGGTCTACCCGGCACAATGCGATGCGATGGGTCACATGAATGTGCAATTCTACATCGCCGCCTTCGACCAGTCGCTGTGGCACCTGATGGCGGCTTGCGGCTATTCGGCCGCCTGGATTACCGAACGCCGGCAGGGCTGGGCCGATCGCCGCTACGAGATCGACTTTCGCCAAGAACTCCCGGTCGGCAGCCTGTTCGAAATCAGGAGCTCGGTGGTAAAGGTGGGACGCACCTCGCTTTCCACCCGTCACAGTCTGACGAACAAGGCCGACGGCGTGCTTTGCGCCGAGCTTCTCGCCGTGTCGGTCTATTTTGATCTCGCGGCGCGCCAGTCGCTGCCTTTGCCGCCCGAGATCCTCGAAGGTGCGCAAAAGCTCACCGGTTAGCCGGACAGCAATTTCGGGCCGAAGTCGATCGTTATCGGATCATCGCCTTCAGCTCGGCCTGCACCGCTTGCAGCGAAGGCAGATAACGCTCGGCGAGATCCTGGGGGTCATCCCCGCGCACCGGAAGGCCGAGGTTGAGTGCGGCGACGGTGATGCCCCGCGCGCTGAGAACGGGCACCGCGATCGAGCGCAGGCCGAGTTCCACTTCCTGATCGATGACGGCATAGCCCTTGTCGCGCACGGCACGGATGCGATCCAGGAGGATGTCAGGGTCCGTGACGGTAAGCGGCGTTCGGGCGACAAGCGGGTGCGCAGTCAGGCGGCTGCGGATCTCGTCGTCCGGCAGCGCAGCCAGTAGAACGCGCCCCATTGATGTGCAGAAAGCCGGCAGGCGGGAGCCGGGCATCAAGGCGATCGACATGACCTTGCGCTGGGCGGCGCGGGCGACATAGACGATCTCGTCCCCATCGAGGATGGACACCGAAGAACTTTCCCCGAGTTCGTCCGACAGCCGATCGAGGAGCGGCTGCACCATTTGCGGCAGCGGCATGGTTGCGAGGCAGGCCGTGCCAAGGCGCAGAACGCGCGGCGTCAGGGTGAAGAACTTGCCGTCATAATCGGCATAGCCGTGGTGAGCCAGCGTCAGCAGGCAGCGCCGCGCGGTGGCCCGGTCCAGGCCACTGGCCGCCGCCACCTGCGCAATGCTTTGACGCGGGTGGTCGGCGGTGAATGTTTCGATGACGGCCAATCCCTTGGCAAGGCCGCCCATGGTGTCGCGCTCGGTGATGGCCATCGTAGGTTTCGTGCGATATGTCAACAAATGCATCATATCGCACAAAATCATTGCCGAACAGTCCTCCTTTTCCTATCCAATAGGATAGGCCGCTTGATTGCGATCGGCGGCAAACGAGGAGATTGCGATGGACAAGACAGTCCCAAGCCCGGCCGAAGCCGTGGCCAAGATCGGCGATGGCGCAACCGTGATGATCGGCGGCTTTGGCGGCTCCGGTGCGCCGATCGAGCTCATTCATGCGCTGATCGACCGGTTCGTCGAGACCGGCCACCCGAAGGACCTGACGGTGGTGAACAACAATGCCGGCAACGGCCATGTCGGGCTCGCGGCGCTGATCGAACAAGGCATGGTGAAGAAGCTCATCTGCTCCTTCCCGCGTTCAGCCGATCCCAAGGTCTTCACGGACAAATATTTCGCCGGCGAAATCGAGCTCGAGCTGGTGCCGCAGGGCACGCTGGCCGAGCGCATCCGCGCCGGTGGGGCCGGCATCCCCGCCTTCTACACCCCGACAGCCTACGGCACGGATCTCGCCAAGGGCAAGAAGATCGAGGAATTCGACGGCCGGCCCTATGTCCAGGAGCGTTGGCTCAAGGCCGACTTCGCGATCGTCAAGGCGCATGTCGGCGACACGCATGGCAACCTGACCTACAACAAGGCGGCCCGGAACTTTAATCCCCTGATGTGCATGGCGGCGGCCCATACCATCGTCCAGGTATCGAAGCTTGTCGCGCCCGGCGAGATCGATCCCGAAAACGTCATTTCGCCCGGCATCTTCGTCCAGGCGGTGATCGAAGTTTCCGACCCTCAGCAGGAAGAAGTCCTCAACCGCGCGGGAGCGATCTATCCATGACCGACAAGCTTTCCAACGCCCAGATCGCCTGGCGCGCAGCCCAGGACATCGAAGACGGCGCCTATGTCAACCTCGGCATCGGCTTTCCAGAAATGGTCGCGCAATACCAGCCGCCCGGCCGCCAGGCTGTGTTTCACACCGAAAACGGCATTCTCGACTTCGGCGAGCCGCCCGCGGTCGGTGAAGAGGACTGGGACCTGATCAATGCCGGCAAGAAGGCCGTGACGCTCAATCCGGGCGCCGCCTTCTTCCACCATGCCGACAGCTTCGCCATGGTGCGCGGCGGGCATCTCGACGTCGCCATTCTCGGTGCCTATCAGGTCGCGCAGAACGGCGACCTGGCCAACTGGAGCGTCGGGGCGGGCGGCGTGCCGGCCGTCGGCGGGGCGATGGATCTTGTGCACGGGGCAAAGCGGGTCGCGGTCATCACCGAGCATGTGACGAAGAAGGGCGAGCCGAAGCTTCTCGAACGCTGCACCCTGCCCTTGACCGGCGTCGGCTGCGTGACACGCGTCTATACCAGCCTTGCGGTGATCGACATCGAGAACGGCCGCTTCGTCCTGCGCGAAAAGCTGCCGTCGATCTCGCTCGAACAATTGCAGTCCCTGACCGGCGCCGAGCTTCTCGTGCCCGGTCCGGTGGCCGACCTCGTCGTACCGGAGCTCTGACATGACCGAAGCCTTCATCTGCGACTATATCCGCACGCCGATCGGCCGTTTCGGCGGGTCCCTGTCCTCGGTGCGCGCCGACGATCTTGGCGCGATCCCGCTGAAGGCCCTGATGGCCAAACATGCGGGCGTTGATTTCGAAGCGGTGGAAGACGTGATCTTCGGCTGCGCCAACCAGGCGGGCGAGGACAATCGCAATGTCGCGCGAATGTCGCTTTTGCTTGCCGGCCTGCCGGTCGGCGTGACGGGCACGACGATCAACCGGCTGTGCGGTTCGGGCATGGATGCGGTGATGACCGCGGCGCGCGCCATCAAGGCGGGCGAGGCCGAACTGATGATCGCCGGGGGCGTCGAAAGCATGTCGCGCGCACCCTTCGTCATGCCGAAGGCCGAGACGGCCTTCTCCCGCCATGCGGAGATCCATGACACGACGATCGGCTGGCGCTTCGTCAATCCGCTGATGAAGAAGCAATACGGCGTCGATTCGATGCCGGAGACCGGCGAGAACGTCGCCGCTGACTTTTCCGTCAGCCGCGAGGATCAGGACGCCTTCGCCTTGCGCTCGCAGGCCAAGGCCTCGGCTGCCCAGGAGAACGGCCGGCTGGCGAAGGAAATCACCCCGGTGACGATCCCGCAGCGCAAGGGCGATCCGGTCGTCGTCGACAAGGATGAACATCCGCGCGCGACGACCATCGAGACGCTCGCCAAGCTCGGCACCCCGTTCAAAAAGGAGGGCGGCACGGTGACCGCCGGCAACGCCTCCGGCGTCAACGACGGTGCGGCAGCCCTGATCATCGCCTCGGAAGCCGCGGCGAGAAAGCATGGCCTCACTCCGATCGCCCGCATCCTCGGCGGGGCCACCGCCGGTGTTCCGCCGCGCATCATGGGCATCGGTCCGGCCCCTGCTTCGCAGAAGCTGATGGCCCGGCTCGGCATGACCCAGGACCAGTTCGACGTGATCGAACTCAACGAAGCCTTCGCCTCCCAGGGCCTGGCGACGCTGCGCCAGCTCGGGATTGCCGACGATGATCCGCGCGTCAACCGGAACGGCGGCGCCATCGCGCTCGGCCATCCGCTCGGCATGTCGGGCGCCCGCATCACCGGCACGGCGGCGCTCGAACTGCAACTGACGGGTGGCCGCTATTCGCTGTCCACCATGTGCATCGGCGTCGGCCAGGGCATCGCCATCGCGCTCGAGCGTGTTTGATGGCGCTTTGGACACGCCCGCTCGTGTAAGGTCGTAGGTCCATCGCCCGGAACGGCTAGTTCGTGGGCATGCCCGCGGGCCGAAGATGGCGTCTAAGGGCGGCGATGCGGAAGATCGCATTGGCCGCCCCATAGCCCTGATAACCGCGGCGCTCGACGATCTCGAAGAAGAAGCCCTCTCCATAGGTCGGCGAATAGAGCTGGAAATATTCCCCCTGCTCGTCGCTATCATAAAGGATGTTGTGCCGCTTCAACCGCTCGACCAGATCCGGGTCGATGCCGAAGCGGACCTCCACGTCGTCGTAATAGTTCGGCGAGATCGCCAGCGTCGAAAAGCCGTTGCGCAGCAAGGCTTCGGCCGTCGCGAAAATGTCGTCCGTCTGGAAGGCGATGTGCTGGATGCCCGAACCGAAGTTTTCGGCGATGAAGTGCCCGGCCAGCGTCTTGCGGTTTTCCGCGCCGTTCAGCGTGATGCGAAGACTGCCGCTCTCGTTCTCGACGACCTGGCTGCGCACGACACCGGCGGGATCGATGATGTCGACCATCGGCGTCTTCCGCGTTTTGAGCTGCGAGGTGTAGAACAGCAGCCAGGTCAGCATCTCGTCGTACTTGACCGTCTGGGCAACGTGGTCGAACCGCGTCAGGCCGACCTCGTCGCCGTCGGCGACCGGTAGCGGCTTGAAATCGATCTCCCAGATGCGGCCGAGATCGCCCGTGCGGTCAAGGAAATACAACAGGCCCCCACCGACGCCGCGGATAGCGGGGATGACCACCTCGCCCGGCCCGACCTGTTGCTCGAAGACTTCCGCGCCGAGCGCTACGGCGCGCTCAAAGGCCGCCTTGGCATCATCGACCATCAGTGCGATCGCGTAGGCATTGGCGCCATGCACCAGATAGGAGGCGCTGGCGAACCCCTTTTCATCCCGGTTGAGAAGGAGGTTCACGCCGCCCTGCCTGAAGAGTGTGACCGCCTTGGACTTATGTTCAGCCACCGCCTTAAAGCCGAGCGTTTCAAGCAGGCTTTCCAGTTGCGCACCGTCGCTGTCGCCGACGGCGAATTCCACGAAGGCGATCTCCGCCACCTCGGCACGATCGGGCATGGCAGGAACGCCCATGACGATGTCCGGGTCCGCCCGCTTGACCTGGTCCATCAGATAGATGAGCGAGCGATGTCCATCGGCCGAGATCGCGCTTGGCGAACCGCCGCGGAACTGGTCGTTGAAGATTTCCAGCGACAGGTAGCCGTCATAGCCGGTCGCCGCGACGGCGCGCATGAAATCGGTGACGGCCAGGTCGCCCTCGCCGGGCATGTTGCGGAAATGGCGCGACCAGTAGAGCAGGTCCATATCGATCAGCGGTGCATCGGCCAATTGCACGATGAAGATGCGGTCGCCCGGAATGGACCGGATCGAATTGACGTCGATCTTGCGCGCCAAGGTGTGAAAACTGTCGAGGATCAGACCGATATTTTGGTGATCGGCGCGGCGCACGATCTCCCAGGCGTCGCGATGGTCATGGATGTGGCGGCCCCAGGCGAGCGCCTCGTAGCCGACTCGCAGGTTCCGCTTCGCCGCCCGCTCGCCGAGTTCGCGAAAGTCCGCCGCCGCCCGGTCGATGCCGCCAAGAGAGACCGAGGAAGTGTTGGAACAGATCAGCATGAGATCGGTGCCCAGTTCCGCCATCAGGTCGAACTTGCGTTCCGCGCGGTCGAAATTGCGGCCTCGGAATGGCTCGGGCATGCCTTCGAAATCGCGGAAGGGCTGAAACAGCGTGACCTCCAGTCCGTGATCGCGCACCATGCGGCCCACCTCGGCCGGCGAGCGGTCAAAGGCCAGAAAGTCGTTTTCGAATATCTCGATCCCGTCAAAGCCGGCACGGGCGATCGCCGCCAGCTTCTCCTCGAAGTCGCCACTGATCGAGACGGTTGCGATCGATGTTTTCATGTCCGTGCTCCAGCACATTTCGGGGAGGACCAACGGGTTTCCAAGGCCATGGAACTGGATGACACCGGACCTGACGCCTTACCGCTTGTTCTCCGCAATCAGCAGTTCAAGCGCCCTCACCGCCAGGGGATAGCCTTTGGCTCCCAGACCCGCCATGACCGTCGTCGCCGTCATGGAAACGTAAGAGCGATGATAAATCGGCTCCCGGCGATGCACGTTGCTGATGTGGAATTCGATGATCGGCCCCTTGAACATCTTCAGGGCGTCGAGCAGGGCCAGCGAGGTGAAGGTGAAGGCGGCCGGATTGATGATGAGACCGGCAGCCTCGTCGATCGCCGCGTGAACGAGATCGATCAGCTTCTCCTCGCTGTTGGTCTGGTGAAAGACGACAGGGCGTTCGCCCGCCGCCTGCCTGCACCAGGCCTCCACGTCGGCCAGCGTGTCATGCCCGTAGATCTCCGGCTCGCGGCGTCCGAGCCGGTTGAGGTTTGGTCCGTTCAGAATGTAGATCGGCTTCAACTCGTTCATCTTGGAGCTCCTATCAACCCTGGTAGCCCAAGAGCCGGGGCAGCCACAGCACGGTGTCGGGAAGGAAGGTGATCACGCCGAGGCAGAAAACCATCCAGAGAATGAAGGGGGCAGCGTCGCGAATGATGTCGCGCACCGGGGCGCCCGAGATCTTGGCGACGATGAAGAGGAGCAACCCATAAGGCGGCGTCACCAATCCCAGCATGATGTTGACCACGACGACGACGCCGAAGTGCACCAGGTCGATGCCCAGCGCCTGGGCCGTCGGAATGAAGACCGGCACGATGATCAGCAGGATGGCCGTCCCCTCCAGGACGCATCCGAGCAGCAGCAGCACGATGTTCACGAAGATCAGGAAGGTGGTCGGCGACAAGTCCCAGCCGGTGAGGATCACCCTCAGGCTTTCCGGGATGTTCTCGATCGTCACCACATAGTTGAACACCAGCGCGCCGGCGATCAGCATGCCGATCGAAACGGACGTCTTGGCGCTGACGAAGAGGGCCCTGTAGAAGGCGGCAAAGCTGATGCTGCGATAGACGAATGCCGAGATGATCAGTGCGTAGGCTGCGGCAAGGGCAGCGGCCTCCGTCGGCGTGGTGATGCCGGAATAGATGCAGCCGAGCAGCAGAACCGGCATCAGGAGCGCCGGCAGCGCGCGCCAGGTGATGCCGGGGATTTCCCGCAGCGGCACCGGCTCCTCGACGGGAAAATTCTTCCGCCGGGCGGTGATGGCGATCTGCACCATCTGCAAGGCGGCCATCAACAGGCCCGGCACGATGCCGGCGAGGAAAAGGAAACCGATGGACGCATCAGAGACGAGCGCATAGATCACCATCGGAATGGAGGGGGGAATGATCGGACCGATAACCGCCGTAACGGCGGTGAGTGCCGCCGCAAAGCTCGGCGTATAACGTCCGCCGTTGGTCATCAGCTTCTGCATCATGCCGCCCGTGCCGGCCGCATCGGCGATCGCCGAACCGGACATTCCGGCAAAGATGATGCTCTGCACGACGTTCACCTGGGCCAGTCCACCGCGGAAGCGGCCGACGAGGACATTGCAGAAGGACAGGAGCCGTTCCGTCATCGAGCCTATGTTCATGAACTCGGCCGCAAGCACGAAGAGCGGAACGGCCAGGATGACATAGTTGGAATACATGCCGTTGAGGAACTGCTCGGCGGCAATCCCCATGTCGGCGCCCGAGAGCATGAGGTAGAAGATCGAGCCGGCGATCATCGACAACCCTATCGGCAGGCCGAGAAAGGCGAGGACGGTGATCGCGACGATCGAAAGGGAAAAGGGGCTGGCAAGGTTCATACGCCGGAACTCGCTTTGGTCGGGTCGAAGCTTTCCGGCGCCTTGCCGCGAATGGCCTGTACGCATAGCCAGACATAGCGAATGATCATGGCCACCGCGAATACGACATAGATGGAAAAGAGATAGTCGAAGCGGATCTTCAGATAGGCGGTGCTCTCGACCTTCATGAAGGTGACGTAGTCGATGACGGCCGGCAGCGACCAGCCGAAAAGGAATACGAGGGAAACTGCCGAGATCACCTGCATGACCCGGCGCGGCCCGTCAGCCGCAGGGCCCCAGAACAGGTCGAACCGGATTTCGTCGATCTCCCGGATGACAAAGGCGGAGCCGAACAGCACCATCCATATCCACAGCGCGACACTGGCCTCGTGGGTCCAGCCGATCGACACGTTCAGCACGTAGCGGAACGCGATCTGCATGAGGAAGATCACGAACATGCCCAAAAGCATGAAGGCAATGAGGTTCTCGGCGCGGTTTCTCAGCCACTCGCCTACCATGGCAAATTTCGATCTCATCCGGGGTCACTTTCCTGTTGCGTCAGACGAGCCGGCATGGCCGGCTCGTCGCATCGGGTGACGGCGGATCAGAGAGCGGCCACCTTTTCGAGGATGCCCTCCGGCCAGCTCTTTGCAAGGTCCGAACCGAGGTATTTTTCCTGGGCGAACTTGCGGAAGGCATCGAGGTCGGGTTCGTAAATCTCGAGGCCGGCGGCCTTGAATTCTTCGACGAGCTTCGCCTCCTGGGCGAGATGCTGTTCTTCACTCCACTGCATCGCCTTGTCGGCCGCAGCCTGGATCTTCGCCTGCTGCTCGGCCGAGAGACCCTTCCAGACGTCCGCGGAGATCGTCAGGAGGTCATAGCCGATCAGATGCGAGGTCATGACGATCTGCGACATGACCTCGTAGAACTTCATGTTCTTGACGTTCGGCAGCGGGTTGTCCTGACCGTCGATGGCGCCGGTCTGCAGGCCGGTGTAAACCTCTGCATAGGCCATCGGAATGGGATTAGCGCCGATCGCCTCACCCAGGAACTGCCAGGCATCGCCCCCGGGCATGCGCAGTTTGATACCTGCCATATCCGCCGGCGTCGAGATATTCTTGTCGGATTTCAGGCCGACCTGGCGCGCACCGAAATAGGTCGGCCCGAGAATGTGGACACCCGCCTTTTCCTCGGCCATCTTCTTGAATTCGGCACCCACGTCACTCGCGAAGAAGGTACGGACATGGGCCGCATCGCGGAACAGATAGGCCGAGGTCAGCACCGACCATTCCGGCACCTGCTTGGAAATATCCTGGGGGGCGATGTTGCCCATCTGCAGGTTGCCGCGCTGGAGCGCGACGAGTTCGGTTCCCTGCTTGAAAAGCGTACCGCCGTAGAAAGGCTCGACCTTGAAGCCATCCTTGAGTTCGTCGGCGAACATTTTCACCATGCCGGCGCGAATGTCCTGCTCGGAGAACACGGCCGAGAACTTCAGCGTAACCGGCTCCTGAGCGAAGGCCGGCATCGACAGCGCCATGCCGGCCGCAGCGGCGACGGCAAAGGTCGCGCCAAGCAAATGGCGCCGTGTGAGTGTGGTGGTCATTTCTTCCTCCTCAATGTCCCTTCCGCCTCCACGGATGCGGGACTTCTCCCCTTGGGATCGGCCGCGTGACCGACCCTATAACTTTTGTACGAAATAGTTCGTTTATGTCAATAGGCGTAGCCGAACTTGACGTCGATCAAGACCGGATTTGGCCGGCGGCGCAGATCCGGTCTTGAAATATCCCTTGTCTCCTGAACTTCACCTAGCACCAATTTGCGCGGTCACAACCGCGCTTGCCGGAGACCCCGGCACGTCCGCATCCACAGAATCGGCAAGGATCGACATTGTTTCTCAGGCGCGCCGCTCGACCGGAGCCGGCGGGTTCCCGGTCAAGGCGCGAAAGTGCGCCCGCATGCGTTCGGCATCCGCCTTGCGTCCGGTGAACAGGGAAAACGCGCCGACGGCCTGGAACACTGCCATGCCGCCACCGTCCGCCACGCTGCAGCCTCGGCGTCGTGCCTCGGACAGCAATGCGGTCTCCAGCGGGAAGTAGACGATCTCCGCCACCCAGAGCCGAGGGTAGAGAAGCTCGGCGGGCAAAGGCAGGCCCGGATGCTTGTCCATGCCGGTCGGGGTCGCGTGAACCAGCCCGCTCGCTCCAGCCATGGCCTGCCGCAGGTCCGACCCGGCGGTAACCGCGGCATTGGGAAAGTGACCAGTCATGGCGGCGGCCAGTTGCTCGGCCCGCGCGGTGTCGACGTCGAAGATTGTCAGGGCGTCCGCCCCGAGTTGCAGGACGGCGAATGCGGTGGCCGCTCCGGCGCCTCCGGCGCCGAGTTGCACCACATTCGTCAGGTCGGGTTGCGGAAGCTGGAGGCGGAGCCCTTGGGCGAAACCCCACCAGTCGGTGTTGTGCCCGATCCGCCGGCCGTCACGAAGTACGACCGTATTGACCGCGCCGAGCCTTGCGGCGTCGTCGGACAGTTCATCCAGCAGGCCGATCACCTGCTGCTTGCAGGGGAACGTGATGTTCAGACCGCAGAAGCCGCGCTCCTCCGCCTCCCTGACGATCTGTGGCAGCGATTCCGCACCGCCGCCCTTGAGATCGAGGTCGAGCAATTCGTAACGATAGTCAAAGCCCAGTGCGGCACCCTCAGCCATATGCATGGCGGGGGTGAGCGAGCGTTGAATTCCGGAGCCTATGAGGCCCGCCCGTGTTGTTCCGTCCAGTCTGGTCATTGTCCTCGCCTGGCGATGCAGTCGGCCCCTTGGCCGATCGCCTCACCCTCCCGCGTCCTCTGACAGGCGGCCCATCCGCCGGCCGCCCTTCGTCCCCATACTTACCGAATTATTGTACTAACTAGTTCGTGTCAATTGTGGCCCGGTTGAATCGCAGCGACAAGGTGACTAAGAAACGAAGGGAGAATGAGCCGAAACGGCGAGTGTTCGCGAGGAAGCCCAAGGGTTTACCGGCGATCATGGGGGGAGTGGATTGATCATGGCCGGGAACGCCAGAGACATACGCAAGAACGATCCGGAAAAGACCCGGGAAAACATCCTCGATGTCGCCACGACGGAGTTTGCCGAATTCGGCCTCTCCGGTGGCCGGGTCGACGCGATCGCGGAAAAGACCCGCACCTCCAAGCGGATGATCTATTATTATTACGGCAGCAAGGAAGGCCTCTACCTGGCTGTGCTCGAAAGAGCCTACCGCAAGATCCGCGCGCTGGAATCCGATCTCGCGCTGGCCGACATGCCGGCGGAAACGGCCTTGCGCCAGCTCATTTCCTCCACCTTCGACCATGATGAAGGAAATCCGGAATTCGTCCGGCTGGTCAGCATCGAGAACATCCATCATGCCATGCACATGCGGCGCTCGACGGAAATCGGCGAACTCAACATATCGGTCATCCGCACGATTCAGGAGATCCTCGACCGCGGCAGGCGGGAAGGAACCTTCAAGCGCAACGTCGACGCGATCGACCTGCACATGCTGATCAGCGCCTTCTGTTTTTTCCGGGTCTCGAACCGATACACATTCGGCACAATCTTCCACCGCAACCTGTCCGAGCCGGAAATTTACGCGCGCCACAAACAGATGATCTCGGATGCCGTGATCGCCTATCTCGCAGCGCCGGAATCGGTTGCCGCGTGATCTTCACCGGCCTTTCCTCGGATTTCCTTCGGCGATCGGCCCGTCGCGCAACTCATGCCGGGTCGGCCACACGGTCATCCTCGCCCTGCCGGTCTGACGCGCTTCGCCGTTCCAGCCGGCAGTCGAAAAGGATGTCGCTGCCGAGATTGTAGACCTCGGTCATCGGGCGATGGGCGCCGGCGAGCCGCTCGATCGGCGACAACATGATCCCGCTCGGCCCGGACCCTATGATGATCGGTGAGATGGCGACATGCAGCCGGTCGACGAGGCCTGCATCGATGAACCGCGCGATCGTCCGGGCACCACCTTCGACCAGCACCCGCAAAAGGTTGCGTCTTGCGAGCGCATCGAGAATGTCTCGCGGGTCGAGCCCGCGGGCCTTGGGCTCAAGGTCTACCACCTCCGCCGCCGGCAACGGCCGGCCCTTGGTGCTCGCGCTGCGAAACACGATCACCGGGGCCCCGCCATCATGAAACAGGCTCTCGCCACCCTCCAGGGCCGCGTGACAGTCCACGACCACGCGCACCGGCGCCGGCCCCTTGACCATCCTGACCGAGAGTTTCGGATCGTCGGCCCTGACCGTGCCCACGCCGACGATGACAGCGTCGACGAGCGCCCGGCATCGATGAAGATGGGCAAGGCCGTCAGGCCCGGAAATGTCGCGCGCGTCACCCGCTGGAGTGGCGATGCGCCCGTCGAGCGATTGCCCCACCTGCGCCAGAACGAATCGTTCGCGCGCGCCTGCGATCGGCGAATAGAGTGCATGGGCGGCGTCGGTCCCCGTGATATCGGCGGCTCCCTGCCGCAAGGCGAGAAGCCGCTCCCACGTCGCCTCGGTGATCTCCAAACTGCGCATTATCGGCCCTAAAGTATCCGGTACAGTGTGTTGTCGCGCTTGATCACATGATGAAGCAGCACCGCCCCGATATGCAACGCGAACAGCATCAAAAGGATCCACGCACTCCAGGCGTGGACCGCGGAAAGCGTACCGGCAATGTCTGGCGCCTTGTCCAGCGGGCTCCAGACCGGCACAAGGCCGAACCAGACCAGCGGAAAGCCATGCGCGTTGGTGGCGAGGAAGCCGCTGATCGGCATGACGATCAGGAACACATAGAGAAGGCCGTGAACGGCGGCCGCCGCGAACCGCTCTATTGCCGGCCCTTCCGGATGCGGAGGCCTGGCAATGAGCTTGTTGCCGACGCGCAGCAGCATGAGCCACAGCACCAGGAAGCCAAAGCTCTCGTGGACCATGTAGAAATCCAGGGACACCTCCTTTTTGGTGAACTGGATGAAGAAGCCCAGCGGCCATGTCGCGAGCACGAGCACTGCCACGACCCAGTGGAGAATGCGGGATGTCGCCGGATAACGCTCGACCCGGATGACCGCCTCCGACGGACAGGTCGCCTTGGAAAGGATGTTCGTCTCGCTCGTATTGGACAAGGATATTCCCCCCAACAATGGACCCGATAAACCCAGGCGGGGACATTGCCGGGGCGAACGGGTCACAACCGCAAAAACCTGCAATGACAATAAGTGGGAGAACGAAACGGAGTAAATGACGTTTCGTGCATAAAACTCATTTCCGGATAAGAAAGTCCGTGGACCAACTTGGAAAGGCAATGCTTGCGGACTTCCGTGACAATCCGGCGTGGTCACCCCTGCCGTTCACAGCTGCGGCTGAGATTGCCCTCAGCCCGTTCTGTCCCAGGAGGGTTTGCGCTTTTCAAAAAAGGCGGCAACACCTTCGCGCGCCTCTTCCTGCTCCCAGGTGTCGGCAAGGGCAATGATGCTCTCCTCGATACGCGCCGGGTCGAGGGATCGCGAGAGAGATCGGGCGAGCGCCTTTGCGGCTGCCACGGCACCGGGTGCGGCCGCCAGATACTGCTCCGCCTCGCGGACAGCTTCGGCCATCAGCCCGTCACCATCAACGAGACGCGCAACGATGCCGAGTTCCATCGCCTCTACAGCCTTGAAGCGTTTCCCGGACATGAAGATGCGCCTTGCCCGTCCCTCGCCCAGGCGCGCCAGAACGTAAGGTCCGATGGTGGCCGGGATCAGACCGAGCCGGGTTTCGGTGAGGCCGAACAGGGTTTCCGGCGTCGCCAGCACCAGATCGCAGACGCAGGCCAGGCCGACACCGCCGCCGAAGGCGCTGCCATGGACCGCGCCGATCAGCGGCTGGGACAGGGCGTTCAGCGCACCCAGCATGCCGGCCAGTTTACGTGCCTCGGCCATCCGGCTCTGCCTGTCGGCAGCCATCTGCTGGCGCATCCAATCGAGATCGCCGCCGGCGCAGAAGGCATCGCCTTCCCCGGCAAGAATGACGGCCCTCCAGTCGCGGCGCTTGCTGGCCACCTCGGCGAAGGCGGTGAGCTCCGCGATCATTTGCGCGGAAAGCGCATTGCGCTTGCCAGGTCGGCTCAGCCTGAGCTGAACGATGCCGCGCGCATCCACATCGACCTTGATCGTCTCGTTCATGATGTGCTCCGCAAGGTTCTGGCGAATTGGGCGGCGGCAGCCAAAGCGTCGAGATCCAGGCCGGTTTCGAAATCAAGTCCGGTGAGATGCCGGGCCACCGCTTCTGTTGCGACGTTGCCGGCGGCACCCGGTGCATAGGGGCAGCCGCCCAGCCCCCCGACAGAGGCATCGAAGACGCGCAGCCCCGCCTGCAAGGCGACATCGATGTTCAGCAGCGCCAGACCACCGGTATCGTGGAAATGTCCCGCCAGCTTCGATGCCGGCAACCGCTGCAGGACCGCGTCAAGCATAGCGGCCACGGCCTCGGGCCTTGCCCGCCCCAACGTTTCGCCAAGCGAGATCTCGTGGCAGCCGAGCGCGTCGAGTTGCGATGCGACCTTGGCGACCTGTGCGGGTGGTACCTTGCCCTCGAAGGGGCAATCGGTGACCACCGACACATAGCCCCGCAGGCGAAGGCCGTCGGCGAGCGCCGCTTCGGCGACAGGTTTCAGCCGCTCCAGACTTTCCGCGATCGATGCATTGAGATTGGCGCGACTGAACCCTTCCGAGGCCGAAACGAAGATCGCCACTTCGCCGGCACCCGCAAGCTTTGCCGCTCCATAGCCTTTCAGATTGGGTACGAGCACGGCATAGGAAAGGCCCGCGCGTTGCGGTACCCCGGCCATCACCTCTGCCGCATCCGCCATCTGCGGCACCCATCTGGGGCTGACGAAGCTTGTCGCCTCGATACGGCGAAAACCACAGGTGGCAAGTTTCCCGATGAGGGCCAGCTTCTCCTCGGTCGGGATCAGCCGCGTTTCGTTCTGCAGACCATCGCGCGGGCCGACCTCGTAGATTTCGACGAACTCAGCCATGTCCGGCCTCTTCCGCTTCCAGGAGAACAAGCGGATAGCCCGCTGCGATCTGGACGCCTTCCTGAACGAAGATCTCCGCCACGCGACCGGCACGGGCCGCCTTGAGTGTATGCTCCATTTTCATGGCTTCCAGCACGCACAGCGGTTGGCCCATCTCCACATCCTGTCCGGCGCTCACGAACACGGCACGCACCAGACCCGGCATGGGAGCGAGCGTCATGTCACTGCCGAGACCCGCGGAGGCGCTGCGATCCAGCGGATCGTGACGGCGGAAGCTTGTGGTCAAACCGGAGGCAAAGACATGAATTCCCTCGGCTTCGACGATCTGCATGCGTGAAAGGCCGGCGAGATGCCAGCGACCGCCCTGGCGCACTGCCTGCCGTTCCGTGTCGTGGATGCGGACGAGGGCATGGCTCGGGCCGGAAAGCGTCAGCTCCGCCTCGATCAGGTCGCCGCCGGCTTCCAAGGTGATGCGGCGCGTCAACGGCGCCCAGAGGGTAAAACCCGCCAGCACATCGAGCGGCAAGGCCGCCGCATGCAATACAGCCGCCGCAACCATGGTCTTATCGGCGGGATCATCCTGAGCTTTCGCTGTCAGCAATGCCAGATCGCGTTCGATCAGGCCGGTATCCACCTCACCCCGGACGAAACCCCGGTGGCGTGACAAGGCCGTGAGAAAGGCAAGATTGGTGACGGTTCCGGCCACCTGCGTTTCCTCGAGCGCGCGGTTGAGCCTTGAAAGGGCGATGTCGCGGGTCGGCCCATGGGTGATGATCTTGGCAATCATCGGATCGTACCACGGCGATATTTCATCGCCGCTCGACACGCCGGTATCGGCCCGGCAATCGCCGGGGAAAGCAAGATGCGCGAGCCTGCCCGTCGCGGGCAAGAAGCCTGCCGCCACGTCTTCGGCGTAGAGCCGGGCCTCGAAAGCATGGCCTGTCAGCTGAATCTGATCCTGGACGAGCGGCAAGGGCTCACCGCTTGCCACCCGCAACTGCCATTCCACCAGATCCAGGCCGGTCACGGCTTCGGTGACCGGATGCTCCACCTGGAGCCTCGTATTCATTTCCATGAACCAGAAGCGGTCGGTGCGAAGGCCTTGCGACCCATCGACGATGAATTCCACCGTTCCGGCACCGGAATAGCCGATCGCTTTGGCGGCCTTGACGGCTGCCGAACCCATGGCGGCGCGCATCTCCGGCGTCATGCCGGGCGCCGGGGCCTCCTCGATCACCTTTTGATGACGACGCTGCAGCGAACAATCGCGCTCGAACAGGTGCACGGCATCGCGACCGTCCCCGAAGACCTGCACTTCGATATGGCGGGGGGAAGCGACATATTTCTCGATCAGGACGGCATCATTGCCGAACGCATGGGCCGCTTCCGCCTTCGAAGCACGCAAGGCATCGGCAAAATCGGCGGCCGCATCGACGCGTCGCATTCCCTTGCCGCCGCCACCGGCGACCGCCTTGATGAGCACCGGATAGCCAATGGCATCCGCCTCCCCGGCAAGAAACATCGCGTCCTGATTGTCGCCGTGATAGCCGGGCACGATCGGAACGCCGGCCTCCTGCATCAGTGCCTTGGCAGCATCCTTCAGACCCATGGCGCGGATCGCTTTCGCCGAAGGACCGATGAAGACGAGGCCGGCCCTTTCCACCGCCTCGACGAAGTCCGGATTTTCCGACAGGAAGCCATAGCCGGGATGAATGGCCTCGGCGCCCGCCTGCAGCGCTGCGGCAATGATGGAATCCCCCTTGAGATAGCTGTCCTTCGGGGCCGCACCGCCGATGGCAACCGCCTCATCCGCCATGGTGACATGCAAGGCGCGCGCGTCGACATCGGAATGAACCGCAACCGTCGAAACGCCCAGCTTTCGCGCCGTTGCGATGATGCGACAGGCGATCTCCCCGCGATTGGCGATCAGGATCTTGCGAAACATGGATTGTGTCCTCCCGATCGCCATCACATGCGGAACAGGCCGAAACGGGTTTCCCCGATTGGCGCATTAAGGCTGGCCGAGAGCGACAGAGCGAGAACCTCCCGGGTCTTTCGGGGATCCACTATGCCATCGTCCCAGAGCCGGGCGGAGGCGTAGAGCGGATGGCTTTGCCGCTCGAACAACTCCAGCGTCGGGCGCTTGAACTCGGCTTCCTCTTCGGCGCTCCATTGGCCGCCCTTGCGCTCGATGCCTTCGCGGCGGACCGTGGCGAGGACGCCTGCGGCCTGTTCGCCACCCATGACCGAGATGCGCGAATTCGGCCAGGTCCAGAGAAAGCGGGGCGAGAAGGCGCGGCCGGCCATGCCGTAATTGCCGGCGCCAAAGGAGCCACCAACCAGCAGGGTGATCTTGGGTACCGCGGTGGTCGCCACCGCCGTCACCATCTTCGCGCCATGGCGGGCGATGCCTTCGTTTTCATACTTCCGGCCCACCATGAAACCGGTGATGTTCTGCAGGAAGACGAGCGGAATACCGCGCTGCGAACACAATTCGACGAAGTGTGCGCCTTTCTGGGCGCTTTCGGAAAAAAGCACGCCATTATTGGCGACAATGCCGACAGGGCAACCCATGACGTGGGCGAAGCCGGTGACCAGGGTTTCGCCGAAACGGGCCTTGAACTCATCAAACCGGCTGCCATCCACCACGCGGGCAATCACCTCGCGGATGTCATAGGGCGTGCGCGGATCGGCCGGTACGACCTCCAGCAACTCGTCGGGGTCAAAGGCCGGATCTTCCGGCGCTTGCCACTGGACGCTTGTCGGCCTCTGCCGATTGAGATTTGCGATGGCGCGGCGGGCAAGTGCCAGCGCATGGGCATCGTCCTCCGCCAGATAATCCGCCACGCCTGATAGCCGGGTGTGGACATCGCCGCCGCCCAAATCCTCGGCACTCACCACTTCGCCGGTCGCCGCCTTGACCAGTGGGGGGCCAGCCAGAAAGATGGTGCCCTGGTCCCGCACGATGATCGATACGTCCGACATGGCCGGCACATAAGCACCTCCGGCCGTGCACGACCCCATGACGACGGCGACCTGGGCGATGCCCTTGGCGCTCATCTGCGCCTGGTTGAAGAAAATGCGGCCGAAATGGTCGCGGTCCGGGAAGACCTCGTCCTGGTTCGGCAGATTGGCGCCGCCGCTGTCGACCAGGTAGACACAGGGGAGGTGAGAGGCTTCGGCGATCTCCTGCGCGCGCAGATGCTTCTTCACCGTCATAGGATAATAGGTGCCACCCTTTACCGTCGCATCATTGGCGACGATCATGACTTCCTGGCCCTCGACCCGGCCCACGCCGGCGATCAAACCGGCAGCCGGCGCCGCATCGTGATACATGCCGTGGGCAGCCGTCGCACCGATTTCCAGGAAGGGCGAGCCGGCATCGAGGAGGTTGGCGACGCGCTCGCGGGGCAGCATCTTGCCACGCGCTGCGTGGCGTTTGCGCGCTTCCTCGCCACCACCCTCTGCGGCAAGTGCAGCAGCCGCGCGGATCTCCTCCAGAAGGCCAAGATGCGAGGCGCGGTTCTTCTTCGCGCTTTCAGACCCTGGAATATGGTCGGATTTCAGTCTCATCGGCCCTCCTGCCGTGAACGTGCCCTGCAGACAATGCAGAATCAGGCCATGGACGCCATCAGTTCGCGACCGATCAGCATCCGGCGGATTTCGGACGTGCCGGCACCGATTTCCATCAGCTTGGCATCGCGGAACAGTCGGCTTACCACGCTGTCTTGGAGGAAGCCGGCTCCCCCCAGCGCCTGCACGGCCTGGTGAGCCTGCACCATGGCCTGTTCGCTGGCGTACAGCACGGCACCTGCCGCATCCTGCCGGGTCACCTCGCCGCGATCACAGGCCTTGGCCACTTCATAGACATAGGCGCGGGCAGTGTTGAGAGCGACATACATGTCGGCGATCTTGCCCTGCATCAGCTGGAAATTGCCGATCGGCTGGCCGAACTGCTCGCGGGTCGCCACATAGGGCATCACCTCGTCGAGACAGGCGGCCATGATGCCAAGCCCGATGCCGGCGAGCACCACGCGTTCGAAATCCAGGCCCGACATGAGGACGCGCACGCCCCGGCCCTCTTCGCCAAGCACGTTTTCGAAGGGCACTTCGACGTCATCGAAAATGAGCTCGGCGGTATTGGAACCGCGCATGCCGAGCTTGTCGAAATGCGGGCTGGTGGAAAAACCCTTCATGCTCTTTTCAACGATGAAGGCTGTGATGCCTTTCGAGCCGGCGTCAGGATCGGTCTTCGCATAGACCACCAGAACATCGGCATCCGGCCCGTTGGTGATCCAGTATTTGTTGCCCTTCAGCACATAGGCGCTGTTGCGCTTTTCGGCCCTCAGCTTCATCGAAACGACGTCGGAGCCGGCGCCGGGCTCGGACATGGCAAGCGCGCCCACATGCGCGCCGGAAACCAGGCCCGGCAGATATTTCCGCTTCTGCTCATCGCTGCCGTTCAGCTTGATCTGGTTGATGCAAAGGTTGGAATGGGCGCCATAGGAAAGGCTGATCGAAGCCGAGGCGCGGGCGATTTCTTCCACCGCCACGGTGTGGGCAAGATAGCCCATACCTGCGCCGCCATAATCCTCGCTCACCGTAATGCCATGCAGGCCGAGCTCCCCCATCTCCTTCCAGAGCGCATTGGGGAAACTGTTGGCTCGATCCACCTCGGCGGCGATAGGCTTCAGCCTGTCCTGCGCCCAGGCGTGCACGGTGTCGCGAAGGGCGCTGACGTCCTCTCCAAGATCGAAGCGCATGGTGGCATGAAACATGAAATCCTCCTCATTTCGGGGCCATGCGGAGCGCTCCATCCAGACGGATGACCTCCCCGTTCAGCATGGCATTTTCGATGATGTGCCGCACCAGCGCCGCATATTCCGCCGGCTCTCCCAGGCGCGGCGGAAAGGGCACCGAAGCGCCGAGCGCGTTCTGCACCTCCTGCGGCATGCCCGCCATCATCGGCGTCTTGAAGATGCCGGGTGCGATGGTCATGACGCGGATTCCGTGGCGGGCAAGTTCGCGTGCCATGGGCAGGGTCAGGCCGACCACGCCCGCCTTCGAGGCGGCATAGGCCGCTTGGCCGATCTGCCCCTCAAAGGCGGCGACCGAAGCCGTGTTGATGATAACGCCGCGCTCGCCTCCGGCATTCGGTGCAGATCTCGCGATGGCATCCGCGGCGAGCCGCGCCATGTTGAAGGAGCCGATCAGGTTGATGGAAACGGCGCGTGAAAAGCTCTCCAGTCCATGCGGGCCGTCGCGGCCAAGCACTTTTTCTCCGGGCGCCACACCGGCACAATTGACCAGCCCGTGCAGGCCACCGAAGGCGCCTTCGGCAAGAGCGACCGCCGCCTTCGCATCGGCTTCGCTCGTGACGTCGGTCAGGCAGAAGCGTGCCTGGCCCCCGAGCCGTGCGGCGGCAGCTTGTCCCGCCTGCCCATCGCGGTCGGCGATCACCACATTGGCCCCTGCGGCAATCAGCATCTCGGCGGTAGCGGCGCCGAGACCGGAAGCAGCACCCGTGACGATGAAGGTCTTACCCGCAATCTCCATGATACCCCCTCAAGCCTCGGCCAGTACCGAGCGCGCGATGATCAGGCGCATGATCTCATTCGTCCCTTCCAGGATCTGGTGGACACGCAGGTCGCGGACGATTTTCTCCACGCCGTAATCCGCGAGATAACCGTAGCCGCCGTGCAATTGCAGCGCACGGTTCGCAACCTCGAAACCGTTATCGGTCACGTGCTTCTTGGCCATGGCGCAAAGCCGCGTCGCCTCCGGCAGTTTTGCGTCCAGCGCGGCGGCTGCCCGCCACAGGAAAGTGCGCGACACCTCGACATCGGTCGCCATTTCCGCGATGGCAAACTGCAGCGCCTGGAATTCGTTCAGCTTCTGGCCGAAGGCCTTGCGTTCGCTGGTATAGGCGACAGCCTTTTCCAGGGCCGATTGCGCGCCGCCGAGGGAGCAGGCGGCAATCGAGGTGCGCCCGCCGTCCAGCGCCTCCATGGCCAGCTTGAAGCCGGCCCCTTCCGGCCCCAGCATTGCATCCGCCCGCACGCGAACCCGATCCAGCATCACGGTGCGCGTCGGCTGGGCGTTCCAGCCCATCTTCTTTTCATTGGCACCGAATGTGAGGCCGCCTGCATCCTTTTCCACCAGGAACGCGGAGACACCCTTCGCACCGGGCCCACCGGTGCGCGCCATCACCACGTAGAGGTCCGTCGCCCCGGCACCGGAAATGAACATCTTCTGGCCGGTGAGCACGTAATCGTCGCCATCGCGCTCGGCGCGGGTGGTCAGAGCCGCCGCATCCGAGCCACAGGACGGTTCGGTCAGGCAATAGGAAGCCAGGATCTCGGCGCTGCAGAGCCGCGGCAGATAGGTCTCTTGCTGCTCCGTGCTACCATGCTTGTCGATCATGGTCGCAACCATGTTGTGGATCGAAAGGTAAGCCGAAATGGCGGCGCAGCCTTTGGCCAGCGCTTCATAGATCAGCACCGCCTCGAAGCGCCCCAGCCCCGAGCCGCCAAACTCTTCCGCGACCATGATGCCACCGAGACCCAGCGATGCGGCATTGCGAATGACATCGACGGGAAAATGTCTGGCCTGATCCCACTCGAGCGCGCGCGGCGCGATCTCGTCCTGGGCGAAGCTCTCGGCCATGTCACGGATCGCGGTCTGTTCTTCGGTCAGGGAAAAATCCATCGGCTCAGCTCAATTCATTGTCTCAATGGCAATTGCGGTCGCTTCGCCGCCACCGATGCACACACTGGCGACGCCGCGTTTCCCGCCGCGCTCCTGCAATGCAGCGAGCAGCGTCACCAGAATACGCGCACCCGATGCACCGATCGGATGGCCAAGGGCGCAGGCACCGCCGTTCACATTCACCTTGTCGGCAGGCAGATCGAGATCGCGCATGGCGGCCATGGCCACCACCGCAAAGGCCTCGTTGATCTCGAACAGGTCGACCTCACCCGCGGACCATCCGGTGCGCTGGAAGAGCTTTTGCATGGCGCCGATCGGCGCCGTCGGAAACAGGCGCGGTTCGCTGGCATAGCTTACATGGCCGACAATGCGGGCCAGCGGCAAGAGGCCACGCTTTTCCGCCTCGTCCAGGTTCATGAGAACCAGGGCTGCCGCCCCGTCGCTGATCGAGGAGGCGTTCGCCGCCGTCACCGTGCCATCCGGCCGGAAGGCCGGTTTGAGATGCGGAATCTTGTCCGGCCGCGCATTGCCGGGCTGTTCGTCGGTCGCAACCGTGGTTGCGCCACCCTTCTCCGTCACGGAAACCGCTGCTATCTCGCCGACAAACCGCCCTTCAGCAATGGCAGCTTGCGCCCGCGACAGGGACTGCAGCGCATATTCATCCTGCGCCTCTCGCGTGAATTGGTAGGCCTGCGCGCATTCCTCGGCAAAGGTGCCCATCAGGCGCCCCTTGTCATAGGCATCCTCCAGCCCGTCGAGGAACATGTGGTCGAGCACGCGGCCATGGCCCATGCGATAGCCCGCACGGGCGCGGTCGAGGAGGTAGGGCGCATTCGACATGCTCTCCATGCCGCCGGCAATCATGATTTTTGCGTGCCCGGCCATAAGGGCATCATGCGCCATCATCACCGTCTTCATGCCCGACCCGCACATCTTGTTGACTGTGGTGGCCGGGGTGGACACAGGCATGGCCGCACCGAGCGCCGCCTGACGGGCCGGGGCCTGTCCCTGGCCCGCCGAGAGCACGCAACCCATCAGGACTTCATCCGCATCGGCGCCCTCGACCTTGGCACGCTCCAGCGCGGCAGCTATCGCAACCGCGCCCAGTTCCGCAGCCGTCTTTCCCGACAGCGCTCCCTGAAAACCGCCCATCGGCGTACGGGCTGCGCTGACGATGACCACATCATGCCGCATGATCTTCTCCTCCTGCCGTCTGCATCACGATCCCGATGCCGGGAATCCCAGCCAGAGAGTTGTACGCCCTGCCGTTGAAAAAAACAGGGCCATGGCAAAGCGCCACTACCCGGACAGGCATGGCTCCGACACGCCTATTCATAGCTGCGGCGATCCTCGATGACCTTTCCGTCATTCGGCAATGCGCCGGGCGGCAGCAATTCCACATGAGCCCGCATCTTCAGTGTCGCCACGATACTGGGCTCATAAAGAGCCGGATTGGTGGCCCGCGTCTCGATCTGCACCGTCATGATGTCCATTTCGCCTTCGCGGCTGGCCACCACCCGCGCCCGCGCGATTTCGTCATGGCGCGCCACCAACTGGGCCACCTGCTCGGGCCGCACGAACATCCCCTTGATCTTCGTGGTCTGGTCGGCACGGCCCATCCAGCCCTTGATGCGACGGTTGCTCCGTCCACAGGGGCTCGTGCCGGGCAGGATGGCCGAGAGATCGCCCGTGGCAAAACGGATGAGCGGGTAATCCGGATTGAGCGAGGTGACGACAACCTCGCCCACTTCGCCATCCGGCACCGGTCGGTCAGAGCCTGGGCGAACGATCTCGACGATCACGCCCTCGTCCATGATCAACCCTTCCATGGCGGGCGATTCATACGCGATGTTGCCAAGCTCGGCCGTGGCATAGACCTGCAGGCAACTGATGCCACGGTCGGCGTAATACTGCCGGAGGCTGGGAAACAGGGCACCGCCGGAGACGGCGGCACGATTGATTTTCAGGCGTTCGCCGAGTTCATCGGCCTTTTCGAGGATGATCTTGAGATAGTCCGGTGTCCCCGCATAGACCGTGGAGCCGATATCGGCGGCCGCCCGCACCTGCAATTCCGTCTGGCCGGTGCCGGCGGGCAGGATTGCCGCCCCTACCGCCCGCGCCCCGTTTTCGAAGATCATGCCGGCCGGCGTCAGGTGATAGCCGAAGCAATTGTGCACGATATCTCCGCGACCGACACCGAGCGCATGCAGGAAACGGCCCATGCGCCACCAGTCATGGCTGACGCCGCCGGGCTCGTAGATCGGTCCCGGCGACTGGAAGTAGTGCACGATATCGCCAACCGGCAGGCCACCGAAGGGAGGCCTCGCCTTCTGCCGCTCGGACAGTTCCGCCTTGCGCAAGACCGGCAACGACGCGAGGCCGGAGAGATTGTCCAGTGGCCGCTGCCCCTGTTGGTCAAGCAAGCCGTTGAGGAGGGTCAGCTGGCCGGCTTCTCGCTCGTCCTGCGAACGGGTTTCGAGGGTGTCAAAATGGCTCATGATGTATGTCCTTGCCTTGCCGTCCTCATGCCAGCCACCGCTTGCGGCGACGGTAGCTGCGGACGTCGCGGAAACTGTTGCGTCCCTTGTCCGACATGCCGAGATAGAATTCCTTGACGTCCGGGTTTTCGCGCAGGTCCTTGGCCGGCCCATCCATCACCACGCGACCGCTTTCCAGGATGTAGCCGTAATGCGCATAGCGCAGCGCCACATTGGTATTCTGCTCGGCTAGCAGGAAGGCGACCCCCTCGCCCTCGTTCACCGCCTTGACGATCTCGAAGATCTGCTCGACCAGTTGCGGGGCAAGCCCCATGCTGGGCTCATCGAGAAGAATGGTTTCCGGCCGGCTCATCAGCGCCCGGCCGATGGCCGTCATCTGCTGCTCGCCGCCGGAGGTATAGCCGGCCTGCGACTTGCGCCTGTCCTTCAGCCGCGGAAAATAGGTGTAGACCCTGTCGAGGTCGCGCCGGATTTCGGCCTTGCTGTCGCGCCGGGTATAGGCCCCGGTCATCAGGTTTTCCTCAACCGTCAGGTGCTCGAAGCAGTGGCGGCCCTCCATGACCTGGATGACGCCACGCCGCACCAGATCCGCCGGAGACAGATCCTGCACGCGGTCGCCGCGGTAGACGATCGACCCCTTTGTGACCTCGCCGCGCTCGGACTTCAGCAGATTGGAGATCGCCTTCAGGGTCGTCGTCTTGCCGGCACCGTTGCCGCCCAGCAGCGCTGTGATCCCGCGATGCGGCACGCACAGGCTGACGCCTTTCAGCACGAGGATGACGTGGTTGTAGATCACCTCGATATTGTTGACCTCGAGCAAGGCCTCGTTCGTGTTCGTCGCGTTCTGCATGAATGTCGTCCCGGCATGAGGTTCGAGCTGCCCCGGCAGGAAGCCGGGGCAGCCTCAGGCTTAGTTGCAGCGTTCAGAGATCTTGTTTTCCGCGGCGTAGGCTGCGGAATCATCCATCACCAGCGGCGTCAGCACCTCATCGTCAGGCGCAATGAAGTCGGTGATCAGGCTCCACTTCTTGGCAGAAGGGTCCCATTGCTGGACGAGGGCCGCACCCGGTCCACCATGATCTGCGCAGGAAGCCTTGAACGGCTGGCCGAATTTCGGCAGGCCGAGTTCGGCCATGCGCGCTTCGGTGATTTCCAGTTCCTCGAAGCCGTTGCGCAGCTCGGGCGCGGTGATCGCCGACTTGCCGGTGATCTCCTGGGCCTTGCGGATGGCTTCCGAGATGACGAGCGCTGCATACATGCCGCGGGAATAGAGGACCGAGCCGACCTGATCGCCCGCGCCGCTCGCCTTGCCGGCATCGATCACATACTTCTTGAGATCGCCGTAGACCGGGTAATCCATGCCGGTTCCATGCATGGCCAGCGACTTGTAGCCTTTGGCACCCATGCCGGCCGGCATGACATCGTGCTCGGCGCCGGACCACCACACGCCGATGAAGTTCTCCATCGGGTAGTTGATGTTGGACGCCTCCTGGATGGCCACGGCGTTCATCACGCCCCAGCCCCACATCAGCACGTAATCCGGCTTTTCACGGCGGATCTGCAGCCACTGGCTCTTCTGCTCCTGGCCGGGGTGATCGACGGGGATCTGCAACAGATCGTAACCGTGCTTCTTGGAAAGCTCGGTCAGCGTGCGGATCGGTTCCTTGCCATAGGCCGAATTGTGGTAAAGCAGTGCGACCTTCTTGCCCTTCAGGTCTCCGCCGTTCTGGTCGAGCAGGTAGCGGATGGCGACGCTTGCCGCGTCCCAGTAATTGGCGGGGTAGTTGAAGACCCATTCGAACACCTTGCCATTGGCGGCCGAGGTGCGGCCGTAGCCCGGCGTATAAAGCGGAATACCGTCGGCCGCGGTCTTGGGGATCAGCTGATAGGTGATGCCGGTCGACAGCGGATTATAGACGAGTGCGCCATTGCCCTTGGTCGCCTCATAGCACTCGACGCCTTTTTCCGTGTTGTAGGCCGTCTCGCATTCCGGGACGACGACCTTCTCTCCGCCGATACCGCCATCCCGCTCGTTGAGAAGGGTGAAGTAGTCGTTGAAGCCATCGGCATAGGGGATACCCCCGGGCGCATAGGGTCCGGTTCGATAGGACAGGTTCGGCACGATCAGATCGGCAGAGGCCGGCATGCTGGTCATCAGCATGGTCGCCGCCGCAAGGGCTGCAAGCGTCTTCTTCATCTCATTTCCTCCCAACAAAGATGACTTCACTTCAGGACCGCAGCTCCTCCGCTACGGCATTCACACTTGGCCCGCCGTCAGTGCGGGAAGGGCCACAGGCGTAGTTTCTCCTTGGCAACCCGCCACAGCTGGTTAAGCCCATGCGGTTCAGCAATGAGGAAGACGATGATCAGGCCGCCGACGATGATCAGTTCGAGATGGGCAGCCAGATCCGTCGCCCAGCCGAACTGGCCGACGAACACATTCTTGAGAAAGACCGGCAGCAGAACCAGGAAGGCTGCACCGGCAAAGCTTCCGAAGATCGAGCCCAGCCCGCCGATGATGATCATGAACAGCACCAGGAAGCTCTTCTGGATGCCGAAGGCCTCACCCACCTCGACCGCGCCGAGATAGACCGAGAAGAACAGCGCGCCGGCGATGCCGATGTAGAAGGACGAGACGGCGAAGGCGGTCAGCTTGGCGGTCAGCGGATTCACCCCGATGATTTCGGCGGCGATGTCCATGTCGCGGATCGCCATCCAGCGGCGCCCGACGGAGCCGCGCGTCAGGTTGCGCGCCAGCCAGGCCAGAGCAAACAGGATGACGAGGCAGAACATGTACTTGGCCCAGGCGGGCGTATTGGCGCCGGTCACGACGATGCCGAACAGGGTACGTTCCGGCGCGGTGATCTGGCCGGAGGCCGAGTTGTTGTAGAACCACGGAACCTTGTTGAAGAGCCAGACCAGGAAGAACTGGGCAGCGAGCGTTGCAACCGCAAGGTAGAAACCCTTGATCCGCAAGCTGGGCAGGCCGAAGAGCACCCCGACCGCAGCCGTGATGAAGCCTGCCAGCACCACATTCACGATGATCGGCATGTCGGGCATGGCCGTCATCAGCTTGTAGCAGGCATAGGCGCCGACGGCCATGAAACCGCCCGTGCCAAGGCTGACCTGACCGCAATAGCCGGTCAATATGTTGAGGCCGATCGCAGCGATCGCATAGATCAGGAACGGTACGAAGACGGCATTGGCCCAATAGTCATTGATGAGGAGCGGGATCATGCCGAAGGCGATTGCCACTACGATATAGTAGCGGATGCGGTCGAACTTGATCGGAAAGGTCTGGCTATCCGCCACATAGCTGGTCTTGAAATCACCGGCTTCACGATACAGCATGAGTTCACACCCTTTCGATGATGCGCTCGCCGAACAGGCCCTGCGGCCGGAAGACGAGGAAGGCGAGCGCCAGCACATAGGCGAACCAGTTTTCGGTGGCGCCGCCGACCAGCGGGCCGACGAAAAACTCGAACAGCTTTTCGCCCATGCCGATGATGAGGCCGCCGACGATGGCACCGGGTATGGAGGTGAAACCGCCGAGCATCAGGACCGGCAGGGCCTTCAGCGCTATCAGCGAGAGGCTGAACTGAACCCCTGATTTCGAACCCCACATGATGCCGGCGACAAGGGCGACCACACCGGCAATCGACCAGACCAGAACCCAGATGAAGCGGAGCGAAATGCCGACCGAAAGCGCTGCCTGGTGGTCGTCAGCGACCGCCCGCAAGGCCCGGCCCTGCTTGGAATATTGGGAAAATACGGTCAGCGTCAGGACGAGCAGGGCTGCCACCACCGCAGCCACGATATCCAGCCGGTCGATGAAGAAACCATAGCCGAACCAGGCGTTCGTGGCACTTTCTATGCTTTCGCTGACACCCTTTGGCAGGCCGACATCGAGCCGCTTGATGTCGGCGCCCCACATCACGTCGCCGAGCCCCTCGAGGAAATAGGCAAGGCCGATGGTTGCCATGAACAGGATGATTGGCTCCTGGTTGACCAGATGCTTGAGGATGAGGCGCTCGACCAGCACGGCGAGCAGCGTCATCACCGCCACGGTGATCAGGATTGCGGCAACGGTCGGCACGGTAAAACCGAAATGGTGGTAGTTCGTGCCGAAGATCGCATTGATCAGATGGGCGAAAGGCACCTGTCCTTCCATCACGCCCACCAAGGTCAGCGCGGCGAACAGGGCCAGGACCCCTTGCGCATAATTGAAGATGCCGCTGGCCTTGAAGATCAGCACGAAGCCGAGCGCCACAAGTGCGTACATGACGCCTGCCATCAGCCCGTTCATCATCACTTCAAGGGCGAAGAAAATCGTATCAGGCATGAAGACACCCTCCCGCATCGTGAGCCGAGCTATTCATGGGCGACCCCCAGATAGGCGTCGATGACGGACTGGTTGTTGCGCACCTCATCCGGCGTGCCGTCACCGATCTTCTTGCCGTAATCCATGACGACCACGCGGTCGGAGAGGTCCATGACGACGCCCATGTCGTGTTCGATGAGGGCGATCGTCGTGCCGAATTCGTCGTTCACGTGGAGGATGAAGCGGCACATGTCCTCCTTCTCCTCGACGTTCATGCCGGCCATCGGCTCATCGAGCAGCAGGAGTTTGGGCTCCGCGGCCAGCGCGCGGGCCAGTTCCACCCGCTTCTTCAAGCCGTAAGGCAAGCGCCCGACCGGGGTCTTTCGGATTGCCTGGATTTCCAGGAAATCGATGATCTTCTCGACCTTTGCGCGGTGCTCAGTCTCCTCGCGCTGTGCGGCACCCCACCAGAGCGCCTGCTGGAAAAGGCCGCTCTTCATCAGAGTCAGACGGCCCGTCATGATGTTGTCGAGCACGCTCATGCCGTCAAACAGCGCGATATTCTGAAAGGTGCGGGCAATGCCCTGGCGCGCGACGTCGAAGGGCTTCATCTGTGGCCGGCGTGTGCCGCGAAACCAGACCTCGCCCTCCTGCGGCACATAGAAACCGGAGATGACGTTGAGCATGGAGGACTTGCCGGCGCCATTGGGGCCGATGATCGAGCGGATCTCGCCTTCGCGGATGTCGAAGCTGATATCGGTGATGGCCTTCACCCCGCCAAAACGCAGGGTAATATTCTTCATCTCCATCAGCACGCCGCCGATCTTCCGGCCATCGGCGGTCGTGGTATAGTCCGTGAACGGGGTTTGCGCGTTCATGCCGCCTCCCTCCGTTCGACCGCTGTCTGGGTTTTGGCATCGACGATCTTCAGCGTGGCCTTCAAGATACCCTTGCGCCCATCTTCATAGGTGACTTCCGTTTCCGTGCTGATGGTGGCGGAGCCATCGTAGAGAGCCGCGATCAGATCGGCATACTTCTCGGCGACGATGTTGCGGCGGACCTTGCGTGTGCGGGTCAGTTCGCCGTCGTCGGCATCCAGTTCCTTGTGCAGGATCAGGAAACGGTGGATCTGGCATCCGGCCAGCATGCTGTCCGCGGCAACCGAGCGGTTCACCTCCTCCACATGGCCGCGGATCATCTCGTAGACCTGGTCATGCGCGGCGAGTTCCTGGTAGCTGGAATAGGCGATGTTGTTACGCTCGGCCCAGCTGCCGACAGCGGTCAGATCGATATTGATGAAGGCACAGCAGAAGTTGCGGTCAGCGCCGAAGACCACGGCCTCCAGGATGTTGGGATAGAATTTCAGCTTGTTCTCGACATATTTGGGCGCGAACAGCCGTCCATCCGCCATCCTGCCGACGTCCTTGGCGCGGTCGATGATGCGCAGGTGGCCGGTCCCCGGCTCAAAGAAACCGGCATCTCCCGTCGCCACCCAGCCTTCGGCATCCTTGGTCGAGGCCGTGCTTTCGGGGTTCTTGAAATATTCGACGAAGGTGCCGGGGCCACGATAGAAAACCTCGCCACTTTCGGCGATCTTGACCTCGACCCCCGGCGAGGGCACGCCCACCGTATCGGAGCGCACTTCACCGTCAGGTTGCTGCGTGATGAAAACGCTGGCCTCGGTCTGGCCGTACAACTGCTTCAGGTTGATGCCGAGCGAACGATAGAAGTCGAAAATTTCCGGCCCGATCGCCTCGCCGGCCGTATAGCCGACCCGGATTCGGCTGAAACCGAGCGTATTCTTCAGCGGCCCATAGATGACGAGGTCGCCCAGCCGATATTTCAGCCGATCAGATGTCGATACAGATTTGCCATCCAGAATCGACGGCCCCACCTTGCGGGCATGCTCCATGAAATAGCGAAACAGCCATTTCTTGAACGGAGCGGCGTCTTCCATGCGGATCATCACATTGGTCAACTGGCCTTCGAAGACCCGCGGCGGCGCGAAGAAATAGGTCGGGCCGATCTCGCGCAGATCGGTCATCATAGTGGCGGCGCTCTCCGGGCAGTTGACGCAGAAACCGGCCCACATCGCCTGCCCCATGGAGAAGATGAAATCGCCGACCCAGGCCATGGGCAGATAGGCGAGGATCTCTTCGCCGGGTCCAAGATGGTCGAAGGCGCAGGTGTTTCGCGACGTCTCTATGATGTTGCGATTGGACAGGACCACGCCCTTGGGCTTGCCGGTGGTGCCTGAAGTGTAGAGCATGACGCAGGGATCGTCATAGGTCAGTGCCGCGATGCGGCGATCGAGTTCCGCCTCGAACCGATGATGGGCGGCCCGGCCTTCGGAGAGAACGTCAGCCCAGGCGTTCATCCGCGAATGGTCGTATTTGCGCATGCCGCGCTTGTCGACATAGACCACCTGATCGATGCACTTGATCCGCTCCTGCACCTCGATGACCTTGTCGACCTGTTCCTGGTCGCCGCAGACCACGAAACGCGTGCCGCAATGCTCCAGCACATATTCGGCCTCCTCCGCGACAGCATCCTGGTAGAGAGGCACCGGAACCGCACCGCACATCTGTGCGGCCACGATCGACCAGTAGAGCGAAGGACGGTTGCGTCCGACCACGGCGACGAAATCCCCGCGCTGCAGGCCAAGGGCCAGAAACCCCATGGCGAGCGCTCGCACCTCGGCATGCGCCTCCTCCCAGGTCCAGGCCTGCCAGATACCGAATTCCTTCTCGCGATAGGCTGCGCGCCGCGGATGTTCCCGCGCATTGCGCGCCATCAAAGCCGGAATGGAGACAAGGCCCGGTACGGGCTCTCGTTCTGTCATTGACGTCCTCCCCTTGAGCCCTTGGCGGGCCTGAACGCCACCGGTCTTCGTGCCGATGCTCCGTTCATGGCGGGCAAGCTCGCAGTGAAGCTTTTCGGCAGTTTTTCGAGAACCTAACGAATTGTAACAGCCATGGATTGCCCCCTTTCCGGATGTGTTCCCGGATGATAGCCATGGGAGAGGGAGACATCGGATGCCCATATCCGAGGAGGAGCATAACGGCCTCATGCGTACGGGGCTGAACCTGATTAGCCAGGCGCTGTCGATCTTCGACAGCGAACTGAAACTTGCGGTCTCAAATCGCCGCTACCAGGACATGTTCGACTTTCCGGACGCCTTCGTGACGCCCGGCGTGAGCTTTGAAGATACGATCCGTTATCTTGTGCTGCGGGGCGAGTATGGCCCGGTCGACGATGTGCAGGAGGCGGTTGGGTCACGCGTGCAGGCCGCGCTTGCCTTCGTGCCGCATTATCTGGAACGCATGCGCCCCAATGGCCGATGGGTTTCGGTCGAGGGCTTCCCCCTGCCTCAGGGCGGATGGGTCAGCGTTTACACGGACATCACGGAGGTGCGCATCCAGCAGCAGATGCTGCGCACACGATCCGTCGAACTTTCCGAACAATTGCTATCGAACACCGAGCGCCTGTCGGAGACGAACCGGGAGCTTTCGGCAGCCAATACCGCACTGGAGGCGGCGAAAAACCAGCTGGCGGAGATGGAGGCGCGCACGCGCCTGACGACGGAAATGATGCCGGCGCATATCGCCCATGTCGACCGCAACCTACGATATACTTTCACCAATCGCCGCCTTTCCTCAGTTCTTCCTGGGCGTCCGTCGCAGATCATCGGGATGACCGGCCTGGAAGCGCTGGGTGAAGCGTCATTTGCAACGATCAAGCCCTATCTGATGCGGGCCCTTTCCGGGGAACCTTGCGTCTGCGAGTTTACCGACGAGGATTGCGGGCGGCGAATTCGAACCGCCTTCACGCCGGATCGCGTCGGTGACGGCCCGATCCAGGGCGTCTATATTCTCTCCACCGACATTACCGAGGAGTGCCAGGCCCGCACCGCTGTGCTTCAGACCCGCAAGCGCGAGCTGGCGGCCCAACTGACCTCGGGCCTTGCCCATGATTTCGCCAATCTGCTGACGATCATCCTCGGCCTCCAGACGCGGCTGGCGCAGATGGAGCTCCCGCCCGGCGCCGCTGACCTCGTGACGTCGACGCTTGCCGCGGCACGGCGCGGAGGAACCCTGATCGACCGCATAGCCTCGATTTCCGGGCAGAAGCAGCTTCGGCCGGCTCCGGTCGACCTCTGCGGCTTCATCCGCGATCTGGCGCTTCTCGCCGGACCGGCTCTGGGTGATCACATCAGTTTCCAGCTCGACATGCAGGAGATCGAGGATCAGCTGATCCTGGACGCTGGCTCCTTGCAGGATTCCCTCCTGAACCTGATCCTCAACGCTCGCGATGCCATTGGCGACAGGCCGGGCAAGATCACGCTCGGCGTGCGGGCCGTGCACAAGTCCTGGATCGAATTCTGCGTGCTGGATACCGGATGCGGCTTTTCGCCAGAGGCATTGCAACACGCCTTCGATCCGTTTTTCACCACAAAAGGGGGCGAAGGTTCGGGGCTCGGCCTGTCCATGGTCTATGATCAGGCGACGATATCGGGAGGAAGGGTGCGGCTGGCGAACCAGCCGGACGGCGGCGCGCGGGTGGAACTACGTCTTCCCTATCGGCCGGCGAGCAAGGAGGAGCCGCGACGCATGGTGCTGCTGGTGGAAGACAGTGAGAGCATTCGCGAAAGCGTTCGCGAGATGCTGCGGTCGCTTGGACATTCGGTGGTCGAGGCTGAGAATGCCGACGAGGCGGAAAGACTGGCCGATCTTCCGGAACTCGACCTCGTGCTCACCGATATTCGCCTGAAAGGCACGCGAACCGGCCTTGATCTGGCTGATGCGCTTCGCAAACGCAGCGGCAAGCCGATCGGATTGATGACCTCACTCCCGGAATCTTCGCCCTTGCGCATCGCCGCCGCCGATCGGTTTCCGCTTCTGCCTAAGCCTTTCGACACCCAGACCCTCAATCGCTTCCTGCCGACGGTGATCTGATGAGCCAGCCACTCGTTGCCATTCTTGATGATGAACCGCAGATCCGCCAGATCCTGGCGGAGGCGCTTGGCGATGCGGGTTTCCGGACCATGACATTCGGCCGGGCGAGCGAATTCGAGGCGGCCCTCAAACAATGCGTGCCGGATGTTTGCCTGGTGGATCTCGGCCTGCCGGACCGCGACGGCCTGCTCCTGGTGCATCGGTTGGCGCTCGATTCCGGCGCCGCCATCATCATCATTTCCGGCCGTGCGCAGGTGCAGGATCGGGTCATGGGACTGGAACTGGGTGCCGATGACTACATCATCAAGCCGTTCGAGCCGGCGGAAATCGTCGCGCGTGTGCGCGCCCGCCTGCGCAAGGGACGCCAGGTGGCCGAACGGACAACGCAGACCGCCCGTTTCGATGGCTGGACCGCGCTGTTTGACAGCTACACCCTGGTTTCCGACATGGGCGAGCACATTTCGTTTTCCAATGCGGAGGGCCAGGTGCTGCGCCTCTTCCTGGAGCGCCCGCGCCGGCTGATTTCCCGGCCGCAAATGCAGGAAAGCCTGGGTGGCGTTGCCGGCGAGAGCTTTGATCGGGCCATGGATGTGCGGATCTCGCGCCTGCGCACCAAGCTGGGTGAGGATCCCAAGAACCCGTCGCTGATCAAGACCATTTACGGGGCCGGCTATATCTTCCTCGGCGATGTGCACTGGGAATGACGAAGGCAGTGCCGGCGCCGATCAGGCGTGCAGCGCTTTACCGAGCCCCATCAGGGCAGCCTCCTGTACCGTCTCGCCCAGCGTTGGATGCGCGTGGATCGTCGCAGCGACATCGGTAAGTGTCGCGCACATTTCCAGGGCAAGGGCGAATTCCCCTGCCATTTCGGCGCAGGCCGCGCCGACGGCCTGGATGCCGAGAACAAGGCCGGATCCCTTGTCGAAAACGATGCGCACGAAACCGTCCGAGCGCTCCAGCGTCAGGGAACGTCCATTGGCCCGCAGAGGATAGCTGGCAATACCGACATCCTTGCCCGCTGCATGGGCCTGACCCGGCAAAAGGCCCGCCACGACGATCTCGGGATCGGTGAAGCAGACGGCCGGAATGACCCGTTTCTCCCATCGGCTCGCCTGCCCGGCAATCACATCGGCAACGATCTCGCCCTGCGCCATGGCTCGATGCGCGAGCATGGGCTCGCCGGTGACATCGCCGATGGCATAGACCTGGCGCATGGAGGTCTGTCCACTGTCATTGCACCGGATGAAGGGACCATTCCTGTCGAGACCGAGCGCGTCCACGCCGACCTCATCCAAGACCGGGCGGCGACCAACAGTCACCAGCACCTTGTCCGCCGCGACCCCGCCGCTCACGCCGCCGGCCCTGACGGCCAGCATCCGCCCGGCCTGGTCATAGCCTTCCGCGACGGCATCGAGATGCACGTCCACGCCCAGCGCCTTCAGCCGCGCCAGAACAGGTCGTGTCAGCTCTTCGTCATACTGCGGCAGAAGTTGCGACTTGGCCTCGACGATCGAAACCCTGGCGCCAAGCTTGGCATAGGCAGTGCCGATTTCCAGGCCGATATAGCCGCCGCCGACCACCGCCAGTGTTTCGGGAACCTGTGAAAGCGAAAGCGCCTCGGTCGAGGAGAGGATATTGCCTCCGAACGGCAGCGACGGCACCTCGACGGGCCGCGAGCCCGTGGCGATCACCAGATGCTCGCAGACGATCCGCAGGTTGCCGTCGGCCGTCTCGACGGAGACGGTCTTGCCATCGAGGATGCGCGCGGTGCCCTCGATCTGCCTCACGCCCGCCTTGCGCAGAAGGCCTGCAACGCCGCCGGTCAATTGCCGTACGACGCCATCCTTCCAGGCAACCGTCCTTTTCAGATCGATCGCGGCAGGGCCTGCGGAAATACCGAGCTTGGAACGACCGCTCGCCGCCTCGCGCAAGGCATGGAATTCACCTGCCGCATGAATGAGCGCCTTGGAGGGGATGCAGCCGATGTTGAGGCAGGTACCGCCGACGGCTTCCCTTTCGACAATGATGGTGTCGAGCCCGAGCTGGCCCGCCCGGATGGCGCAGACATAGCCGCCCGGACCGGCACCGATGACGAGTACCTTGCAAGATTGATCGGCCATCGCCTCAGTCCTTCATGAAGATCATGGCGGGCGTTTCGAGCAGCACCTTCATCCGGTTGACGAAGATGGCTGCATCATAGCCGTCGATGATGCGATGGTCGAAGCTCGCGGACAGGTTCATCATATTGCGTGGCACGAACGCGGTGCCGTTCCAGCTCGGCCTGATCGCCATGCGGTTGATGCCGAGGATCGCCACTTCCGGCTTGTTGATGATCGGCGTGGTGGCGATCGCGCCGAGCGGGCCGAGCGAGGTGATGGTGATCGTCGAGCCCGACAGTTCCTCGCGCTTTGCCTTGTTGGCCCGGCAGGCGTCCGACAGCCTGGCGATCTCGGCGGCCATGCCGAAGAGATCGGCAGACTGCGCATTGCGCAGCACCGGGACCATCAGGCCATTCTCCGTCATCGTCGCGATCCCGACATGCACGGCGCTCGGATACTCAACCTCGTCGGCCACGTCATCATAGCGCGCGAAGATCTTCGGGCAGGACTGCTTGGCCTTGACGAGCGCGGCCGCCACCAGCGGCAGCAGCGTCAGCTTCGGCCGATCGCCGCGGGTCTCGTTGAGCCTCGTCCGCAGGGCCTCGATTTCGGTGACATCCACCTCTTCGATGACGGTAATGTGCGGAATACTGGCATTCGCCTCGCTCATGCGCCGGGCGATCATGCGCCGAAGCCCGGTGACCTTCACCGTCTCGACGTCTTCCGGCGTCGTGCGGGACAATCCGGATTTTGCTGCGTGGCCCTCCCCTGCCGCTTGGAACAGGCGGTCGAGATCCTCATGCGTCACGCGTCCGGCCGGCCCCGTTCCCTGCACCTGCCGCAGGTCGATGCCGCCTTGGCGGGCACGCTCACGCACCGCTGGTGCCGCAAGCACCGGGGCCCCTTCCGGCCGGGGCGGTATGGCCGTTTGTGGCCGATGCGGCTCGGGTTGATTGGTTTTAACCGTCTTGCCGACATCCTGCGCTTCGAGGGCCAATGACGGCCTTTCGGTCGGCGTCTCCCGCACCGGCGCAGTTTCCTGCGCTGCCGGCTGCGTCTCTTGCATCGGCTGCAAGGCCTGGGCCTCACCTGCATCTTCCTCGATGCGCACCAGATCCGACCCTATCGCCATGATCTGGCCGACCTCTTGCGCGGTCCAGACCACCGTCCCGCTATACGCCGAGGTGATTTCAACCGTCGCCTTGTCGGTCATCACGGCAGCGATCGGATCATCTTCCCGCACGAGATCGCCGGGCTTCACCAGCATTTCAGCCAGTTCGGCTTCGGTAACGCCTTCGCCCACATCCGGCAGCTTGATCGTTCTGATCACCATGTCATGCCTCCATCACGGTTTTCAGCGCCCGGCGGATGCGTTCCTGTCCGGGGAAATAATCCCATTCCTGCGCATGCGGATAAGGTGCATCCCAGCCGGTCACGCGCATGATCGGCGCTTCCAGATGATAGAAGCAGGTCTCCTGCACGCAGGCGATGATCTCGCCGGCAAGTCCCGAGGTCCGGGTCGCCTCGTGGATGACCACGCAACGGCCGGTCTTGCGCACCGACGCCTCGATCGCCTTCAGATCGAGCGGCAGGAGCGAGCGCAGATCGACGATCTCGGCATCGAGCCCGAGGCTATCCACGGCGGCCTCGGCGACGAACACCATCGTGCCATAGGTGAGAATGGTGACGGCGCCCCCTTCGCGATGCACCCGTGCCTTGCCGAGCGGTATGGCATAATGCCCCTCCGGCACCTCACCCAGCGGATGGCTCTTCCAACTCTGCGCCGGTGCGGCATGATCGCCGTTGAAGGGCCCGTTGTAGAGCCTTTTCGGTTCCAGGAAGATCACCGGGTCGGGGTCTTCCATCGCCGTGATCAGCAGGCCCTTGGCATCATGCGGCGTGCAAGGCTGCACGACCTTCAGGCCCGCCACATGGGTAAACAGCGCCTCCGGGCTCTGGCTGTGGGTCTGGCCGCCATAGATGCCGCCGCCGGTCGGCATGCGGATGACGATCGGACAGGAAAACTGCTCGTTGGAGCGGTGGCGGATGCGTGCCGCCTCCTGTGTGATCTGGTCATAGGCGGGATAGACATAATCGGCGAACTGAATCTCGACGCAGGGTTTCATGCCCTGTGCCGCCATGCCGATGCCAAGCCCGACAATTGCGCTTTCGTTGATCGGCGTATCGAAGACACGTTCCTCGCCGTATTTCTTCTGCAGACCGGCCGTGCAGCGGAACACGCCGCCGAAATAGCCCACATCCTCGCCGAAGATCACCACCTTGTCGTCGCGCTCCAGCATGACATCCATGGCATCGCGCAACGCCTCGATCATTGTCAGACGTGCCATGTCAGACCCCCATTTCCTGCCGCTGACGGCGGATATGCTCCGGCGTGTCGGCGTAGACGCCCTTGAAGATGCTGGCGCCCGGTATGGGCTGCGGATCGAGCAGCGTTCCGGCCGCCTCGACGCGCTTCTGCACATCGACGATTTCAGCCAGGATCCGGGCCTCGGCCTGGACATGGCGCTCCTCGCTCCAGTCGCCCCGCAGGATGAGGTGCTGCTTCAGGCGCTCGATCGGATCTCCGAGAGGCCAGGCCTTTGCCTCGTCCTTCGGACGATAGGCGCTTGGATCGTCGGAAGAGGAATGGGCGCCGACACGGTAGGTGTACCATTCGATGAGCACCGGTCCGTGCCCGCCCCGCACCCGCTCGGTCGCCCACTTCGTCACGGCCATGACCGCGAGATAATCATTGCCGTCGACCCGCAGCGCCGGAAGGCCATAGCCCAATGCCCGCGCGGCATAGGTCCGGCCATGACCTCGGGCAACCCCGGTATAGGTGGAAATGGCCCACTGGTTGTTGACGACATTGAGGATGACCGGCGGCCAGTAAGAGGAGGCGGACAGAAGGCCGGTATGAAAATCATTAGAGGCCGTTGATCCGTCGCCGATCCAGCCGACGGCGAGGTTTTCCTTGCCGGTCAGCGCGTTGGCCATGGCCCAGCCCACGGCATGCACATATTGCGTGCCGAGATTGCCAGAAATGGTGAAGAAGCCGTGCTCCCGCGCCGAGTGAAGGGTCGGCAGCTGGCGGCCGAGCAATGGATCATAGGCGTTGGAGTAGATCTGGCCCAGGAGCTTTTCCAGCGGATAGTCACCGGCAATCAGCAGGCTCTGCTGGCGATAGGTGGCGAAATTCATGTCGCCGGGCTTCAAGGCCCGCCGAAAGGCACAACCGATCGCCTCTTCGCCGATCTGCTGGATGTAGAAGGACATCTTGCCCTGGCGCTGGGCGTTCAGCATGCGCGTGTCGATGATACGAGAGGTCATCATGTCGGCCAATCCCGTCCGCAGGGTATCGGCATCCGGGTTGCCCAGATAGTCGGCCCAGGGACCGACCGGCTCGCCGGCGTCATTCAGCACGCGGATGAGTGAATTGGCGTGGTCGACGCAGTCGGTTGCCGCCACATCGAGCGGGGGAACGGCGAGCGCGCCGGCCTTGGGGATCTCCAGGGACGAGAAATCCGGCTGTTCCCCGGGACGCGCGGGCGGATGGGCAAAGGACAGTCTGGTTTTCGAACTCACTTTCTTCTCCTCCAAGCAAGTGCTTCGGCTGGCGCTCGAGGCGCCTTTGATCTGCTGTGAAAAAGCCTCCCGCCTTTGCGCAATCAGGTTTTGGTCAATCTCCTGGATCTCGCGGCAAGTCCCTTGTTGAACGCAATATCGGTGGAATAGGCGTCGCCCGATCGCAGAACCCGCAATCGCGGAAACGTGCTGTCGCGTGGAAATCTACAGGGCGGCTGGATACGTTCGACATGTCGGCCCCCTCCCAAGGGCAAGGATCATTCGACGATCATGCATCATGCTATTCCTCGATGCCGGGAAATGTCCTGACTTTGTTTCCCCGTCTTGAGCGATTTTCCGAAACGAACCATGCTGTCATCGGCTTTGTGCATTCATTCATTTCCTGGAGGAGGAAAACATGGGGCAAATTCTGGATTCCACGGATCGAAAGATCCTCACGCAATTGCTGGCGGATGCCCGCCAGCAGAATACGCAACTGGCCGAGGCGGTCGGTCTGTCACCCCCGCCCTGCTGGAAGCGGGTGAACCGTCTGGAGCAGGCAGGCATCATCCGCGGCTATACGGCCGTGCTCGACATGGAAAAGCTTGGTTATCCCGAAATCGCGCTGATCGACATCACACTGGAAAATCACGCGCACTATCCGCTGGAAGGCGTCTGCGAAAAACTGGCGGCTCTGCCGGAAGTACTGGAGGTTCACATCACCACCGGCGATTTCGACTGCTTCATCAAGGTTGCAATCTCGGATACCGGCGCGCTGGAGCGTTTTCTGCGGGAGAAGCTCTACATGATCGACGGCGTGCGGGGGACGCGCACGAGCTTGTCCCTGCGGCGTTTCAAGGACGTCCAATCGACGCTGATCTAAGCGTCAGATCGCAGAAACAATTGGATTATCGGCCTGATGTGGCTGGCGACCCAGCCTCGCCGGTGCCAATGCAACATCCAAACCAAAGCGCATCGGCCGCGGAGATTGGCTCCGGACAGGTCCATGTCTCAATGGACATCGACAGGTGAAGGCTCCTCCCAGTCCGGCCCATGTCCCTGGCCTGTCAGCAGCCAGGGCAGACTGACCTGCAGAACGCCCGCCAGCATACTCAGCCGGTTTGCGCGCGGTTCAGCTCGGTCCTTTTCCCAATTGGCCCAGGTCCGCGCCTCGACGCCGAGGATCCGTGCGGCATCCTCCGTCGACAGGTCCAGCACATCGCGTGCGAAGGAGATCCGTCCGCCGAGTGTGTCGGCTTGTCGATCGATCGCGTGATAGGGAATGTCCAGCATCTCATGTCCTTCCTGATTGAGGGGGCCCGCCTCGAGAGGCGGGCCGGGTCACGACCGGCAGAGCCGGACGCAGGATTAGGGATCGCTATTTCCCGACCCAGGCCTTGATCTGGTCCGGATGGTCGGAAATGTACTTGGTGACGGCTTCCTCGTAGGATGTCTCCTGCGCGGTAAACATTGCAGCTTCGAGGTCGGAGAGCGGCAGCTTCATGCGCGACATGAAGGCGGCAACCTCGGGATTGTCCTGCTTGAAGCCCTTGCGCGCCAGAACGTCGACATGCTCCGCCTCGCCCAGGGCCTTCTTGGGATCATCGATGTAGCGCAGCTTGTATTTGCCGAACATCCAGTGGGGGCTCCAGGAAGTGGCGACAAACCAGTCTTCGGAGCGATAGGCCCGCTCGACGGTGGTCAGCATGCCGGCTTCGCTGGAGATTTGCAGCTTGTAATCGCCAAGCTCATAGGTCTTCAGAGCCTCCTGCGACAGGCGGGTGAGACCAGCGCCGGGATCGATGCCTTGCACCGTATTCTTCAGCTTCTCCATCACCTCGGGCTTCTTCAGGTCCTCGATGGACGAGATCTCGCTTTCAGGGATATAGGCCGGAACGACCCAGCCGAGCTTTGCTCCGTCATAGACGGTGCCGAGGGTTTCGACCTTGTCCTTGATGCGGCTGTAGTAGTCGGCATGGGTCTGCGGCAGCCAGGCCATCATCATGAAGTCCAGGTCACCGCGGCTGACGCCCTGATAGAGCGGTGCCACGTCGGTCTGAACAAGCTCGACCTCCTGGCCAAGCTCGTCCTTGATCAGCTTGGCCGCCAGCTTGGTGACGAATTCGGCGTCGGACCAGGCCGACCAGCCGATCTTGACGGGCTTTTTCTCCTGCGCAAGTCCGGCCGAGGCCGTCCCGCTGACAAGCATTGCGGCAAGGCCGAGGGTGGCGCCGAGAGACGCGATCTTTTTCAACATGGTTGCTCCTTTTTCAAAGGTTCGCATTCGGCGGGGAACGCCCCGCCATGGTTCAGCCGGAAACGGTCGCACTCGTTGCGGGTGCTTTCGTTTCCGCTGGTTTCCAGGAAAGGCGGCGGCGCAAGCCGGCATTTTCCTTCCCGAGGCTCTGGGTGATGCGGTCGAGAACGACCGCCAGGATGACGACGGCGAGACCGCCCTCGAAGCCGGTGCCGACATCGAGACGCTGAATGCCGGTCAGCACCGTATTGCCCAGACCGCCGGCGCCGATCATCGAGGCGATGACCACCATCGAAAGCGACAGCATGATCGTCTGGTTGATGCCGGCCATGATCGAGGGCAGGGCATTTGGCAATTGCACCTTGAAGAGAAGCTGCGACGACGTACAGCCGAAGGCCTGGCCCGCTTCGATGAACTCCGCATGCACCTGGCGGATGCCCAGATTGGTGAGGCGCACGACCGGCGGCATGGCGAAGATGACCGTGGCGATCGTTCCCGGCACGGCGCCGAGGCCGAAGAACATGGCTGCGGGGATGAGATAGACGAAGGCCGGCATGGTCTGCATCAGGTCAAGCACCGGGCGCACCCCGGCAGCGACCGTGTCGTTGCGCGCCATGGCAATGCCGACCGGCAGGCCGACGACCATGGCCAGGATGGTGGAGGCGATGACCAGCGACAGTGTTTCCATCGTGGCGGGCCAAAGGCCCATGTACTGCACGAGCCAGAGTGACAGACCGGTGAAGACGGCAAAGCCGAACCCGACACGCCACAGGGAGAGGAACACGAATATGGCGATCCCCACGGGCATCGGAATGGCGGCGAGCGCGGCTAGGATACCGCCGGTGACAAACCCGATCGTGGCGGCGATCATGTCGAGCGCCGGTGAAAAATTGTCGAGAATGTAATTGACGGCGGTGTCGACGACGTCAGCGATTTCGAAAGTCATGGGGATCCTCTCTCAGAACAGACCAGCTGCGTGATCCGCTTGCACGATCAGTGGGCGCGATCAGTGGGCTCGATCGAGCGTTTCGAGCAGGACGGACTTGCTGATCGAGCCGAGATAGCGGTTGCGCTGGTCGACCACCGGCACCGGCCAGGGGCTCGACGCGACGCGGCCCAGCACGTTTGACAGGGGCTCTTCCGCCGGGATGGGTTCCACCTCGGGCAGGAAGGCACTGCGGTAGGGGTCGGGGTCCCTGGCGCGCACCTTGTCGACCAGGGAGGCCTGGCTGACCATGCCGTGATAGGTCTTGTCGCGACCGAGAATGATGGCGTAGTCGCGGTCGAAATTCTTCATACGCTCGAGCGCCGCCGCGACGCTCACGCCCTGTCGTTCGATGATCGTCACCTGCGTCTTGCGCGCCACGTCGCCGGCCTTGAAGACCTGACTGACATCGACATTGCGGAAGAAGGACCGGACATAGTCATTGGCCGGCTGCATGACGATTTCGTCGGGCGTACCGACCTGGATAACCTCCCCGTCCTGCATGATGCAGATCCGGTCGCCGATCCGCATGGCTTCGTCGAGGTCATGGCTGACAAAGACGATGGTGCGGCTGTGTTCCGACTGCAGGCGTACCAGTTCATCCTGCATTTCGGTGCGGATCAACGGATCGAGGGCCGAAAAGGCCTCGTCCATCAGAAGTATGGTGGGCTCGCTGGCCAGCGCGCGGGCCAGGCCTACGCGCTGCTTCATGCCGCCGGAGAGCTGGTCCGGGCGGCTCTCGGCATAACCGGCAAGTCCGACCGCGTCGAGCGCCGCAAGCGCCCGTTTCTTGCGCTCGGCCTCTGCCATGCCCGCCACTTCGAGGCCGAAAGCGGCATTGTTGAGTACCGACCGGTTGGGCAGAAGCGCAAAGGACTGGAAGACCATGCTGATGTCGCGCCGGCGAAGCGCGATGAGCTCACTGCGGGACATGCCGGTAATATCGTGGCCGTCGATTTCGATCGAGCCCGAGGTCGGTTCTATCAGGCGGTTGAGCAGGCGGAGCAAGGTGGACTTGCCGGAACCCGAAAGGCCCATGATGACGAAAATCTCGCCGGCACGGATATCGAATGTCGCATTGGAGACGCCGATGGAATTACCGGTCTGTGCATGCACCTCCGCCTTCGACTTGCCGGAGCGGAAGAGTTCGAGCGCCTTTTCCGGTCGCTCACCGAAAACTTTGTAGACGGATTTGAGACTGATCTTGGGCGTGTCCGGTTTTGCCGACACGTCTGTTTCAGTTGTCAGGGCCATATTTTCTCAAGCCCCCGCTCGGTAGCGGGAGAACGCTCCTTTTCTGGCGAAATAGTTCCACGCGGAGCACTCAGTGCTGTTCCGAGGGAGCAATATTCCCGTCTTCATCGAACGGCGCGAGCGCCGCAGTTCCCGTGCTGATATCAGTCTCTGTTGGCAAGGCAAAAAGATGCCTGAGACAAGTGGATCTGCAAAAAGCAAATCGTCTCGCGAGCGAGGTGAGGCCTCTACATATGGGAAAAAGCCACACTTGTCCATAAAAAAATCTAGATTTAGTGGTTCCAGCCTATTGTTCGCTTCGCCTTGGCTTGCGGTCGGAAGGCTGAAAAGTGGGGGGATAAGGGCATTTCCTGCCTTTTCGGCGGCCCTCATTCAGGGTGTCATGCGCTGCCTGATATGATGCAGAATAGGATTTCCCGGCATCGTCATTCATCAGTGATCCAAGGTCTTGGCGAACGGCGCAGAGAGTAGATATCCGTCAAGGAAACCACGTGCTCGCAACGACCTCGGCTGTAGCCAAGCATGACGGGGACATTCGCCGGGGTCTTCCGAGATGACGACGTCGCGATAGGCTGGCGTTCTTTAACGAAAGGAGCATGACATGGCCTTCGTGATAGCCTCACCCGCATTCGCCCATAACGGACAAATTCCGCGCCCCTATACCTGTGAGGGTGAGGACATCTCGCCGCCACTCGAATGGAAAGGCGTTCCGCCCACGACGAAAAGTCTGGTCCTCATCGTCGACGATCCGGACGCGCCGGATCCCGCCCACCCAAAAATGACCTGGGTTCACTGGATACTCTACAATCTGCCTCCGGACCTGAGCGGTCTACACGCCGGCGTGTCGGTCCTGCACGGAACGACCGTGACCGGTATCAACGACTGGAAGCGCAAGGATTACGGCGGCCCCTGCCCGCCGATCGGCAGGCATCGCTACTTTTTCAAGCTCTATGCACTCGATCGCCTGCTAGACCATTTGACGCCGGGATCCAAGGACCAGATCGAGTCGGCGATGCGCGGCCATGTCCTCGCCGGCACGGAGATCATCGGGACCTATCAGAAGGCAGGCACGTGATGACAAGAGGCCGACCGGGCCCCATGCCGTATGGCGTCTGACGCCGATCGTTCGATCGAACGTCAACGTTATCTGCATGACGGACGAACTTCCCGGCGTGGAGCGGCAGGAAATCGACGACCCAATCACGATCAAGGCGAAAAGTAACCTGAAAAGGAAGAAAAGAAGGAGCGCAAGGGGCGCGCTTCACGCATAAGAGCGTGCGGCCGATTCCTTCCAAAGAACGATGATTTCGCCGTTCAGGGTCGATGCCGACACCGTCAAGCCCGATTTTGAGAATGGTGTACTGACGGTGACGGTCCCGAAACCGCCGGGCGCGGTGGCGCAGACAAGAAACATCGAAGTCCGTGAGCCGGCTTGGCATTCCTACGCTGACGCCCAAGCGTACACTCGAACCAGCATGTCAAACGACGTGCCGGGACCTTCTAGACAACCTTCTCCCCGAGATAGTCGACGATGGCCGCGAAGCTGCGAAGCCTGGGATAGTCCTCCTCCGGGATCGGCAGCGAAAAGCGCTTTGCCAGAGCCGTGATCAGATTGAGGAAATCGATGGAGTCGATGTCGAACTCCTGCCTAAGGTCCCCATCCCCGTCTATCTCCGCAACATCGACATCAGGCGCGATGCGCCGAAGCGCCTCCGCCAGCACCGCTTCCAGTTCCTGCTTGGTCATAGGGCCTCCGGCTTCTGCAGAAGTTGGTCAATATGGGACAGAAAGAGCGCGCCGCGGTGGCCGTCGCTCACCCGGTGGTCTCCGGCCAGCGTGACATGCACGATCTTGTGCGGACCGATCAGACCCTCCAGTGCCCGTACTTCCGTGACCGGCATGCCGAAGCCGACGATGGCGACCTGAGGCGGATAGATGACGCCATAGAGGGTCTCGACACCGCGATCGCCAAGGCTCGAGACTGTAATCGTCGGGTCCGACAGTTCCGACGACCGGAATCTGCCTGCCCTGACCCGGCCGACAAGATCGCGCATGGCCGCCATCAGTTCGGGGACACCGAGCGCATCGGCATCATGGATGGCGGGAGCCACGAGACCGGTTCCCCGGATATTGATCGCCACGCCGGCATGGACGACCGGGCTCGGGCGGAAGACGCCATCGGTGAAATGTCCGTTGAATTCCGGATACTTCCGCGTCGCCCGCGCGACGGCCTTGACGAACAGTGCGCCCAGAACCAGACGCTCCGCCGGATCGCGCCGGGTGTTGAAGTTCGACAGCCAGGCCTCGGCTTCCGTGAGGTCGATTCTGTGCGCCAGATAATAGTGCGGGATCTCTCGCTTGGAACGCGCCATGGCGGCGGCAATGGCGGCGCGCATGCCGGTCATCGGTTGCAGGACGGCTTCGACGGGTGGTGCGGCAGGTGTCGGCGGACGGCTTTCCATTCCCTCAAGATCACGAAGCTGGATTTCCCCATGAGGACCGCCGCCCTCGACCAGTGACAGATCGATGCCGTGATCCACCGCATAGCGCCGTGCCGCGGGCGAGGCACGCACCCTTTCCGGCGCTGTCTCGGCAGCCATCGGCGGCGGTGCGACGGACAAGGGCACAGGCTCTTCCGGTCGCTGCCGGGCGGCGGCTGCAATCTCGGCCATCTGCGGCGGAACGGGGGCTTCTGCGGGCGGTCCTTCCGGGGCCGGCGGAGCCGGAGCACCTGGGGCGACAGCAGCCGCCGGCTCGTCCTGACGCCGTATCAGCGCTATCGGCGTTCCCACCGGAACCCTGGTGCCGATCTGGGCGACCGGCCCCTCGAAGATGCCTTCCTCGAAATTCTCAATCTCGATCGCACCCTTTTGGGTTTCGACCACAGCGATGACATCGCCCCGCCTCAGGGTCGCGCCCGGCTTGACGAGCCATTCGACGAGCGTCCCGGCTTCCATGTCCGCGCCAAGCGAAGGCATGCGGAATTCAGCCATGATCACGCCTTTCCCATGAGAGAGCGCACGGCAGAGACGATCTTGTCGACCTGCGGTATCGCCGCGTCCTCAAGATGCTTGGCATAGGGGATAGGCACCTCCTCGCTGCAGACCCTGGCAAGCGGCGCATCGAGCTCGTAGAAACACTTCTCCGCAATCCGCATGCCGATTTCGGCGGAGATGCTTCCCGAGCGCCACCCCTCGTCGACGATCAAGGCTCTCCGGGTCTTCGACACGGAGGCAAGGATCGTCTGCTCATCAAGCGGCCTTAGACTGCGAAGATCGATGACCTCGGCGGAGATGCCGGCACGTTCGAGTTCGGCTGCGGCATCCAGTGTCTTGAACAGCGATCCACCATAGGTGATCAGCGAGACATCGCGCCCTTCCCTGCGCACCGCTGCGCTGCTGATATCGACCGGAGCGGCGTTGACGGCCAGTGGTCCGCTTCGGTTGTAGAGCATGACATTTTCGAAGATCAGCACCGGGTCCGGGTCTTCCAGCGCCGTCCAGAGCATGCCGCGCGCGTCTTCGATGGTCGCCGGCGTGAGGACGCGTAGGCCCGGTATATGCGCATACCAGCCTTCCAGACTGTGGGAGTGCTGCGCCGCCAGTTGCCGGCCTGCCCCCGTCGCCATACGGATGACGATCGGGACCCCGAACTGGCCGTTCGACATGTGCCGGAACGTCGCAGCCGTGTTGAGAATCTGGTCCAGGGCCAGCATGGAGAAGTTGACCGTCATCACCTCGACGATCGGACGCATTCCGGCGATCGCGGCGCCGATTCCCGCGCCGGTGAACCCGGATTCCGACAACGGTGTGTCGCGGATCCGGTCCGGCCCGTATTTCTGCAGCAAGCCCTTGCTGACGGCATAGCACCCCCCATACTGGCCGACATCCTCCCCCATCAGGAAAGTCCGGCTGTCGCGGTCGAGCGCCTCCTCGATCGCCATCTTCACCGCTTCGCGATAGGTGGTTTCCACAGTCTCCGCAGCCGGCTCGACCTTTGGCGGCGAAGCGGGCCGAACCGGGGCCACGACATGCCGGCCCAGGCTCTCGAGCGGTTCCCAGCTTCCGGCTTCCGCGAACGCCACGGCGTCGGCGATCTCGGCATCGGTTTCAGCGGTGATCCTGTCAATATCACCGGCATGAACGATGCCATTCTCAAGCAGCCATGACTGGAAGCGCAGGATCGGCCCCTTGCGCCGCCATTCCTCGACCTCCTCCTTCGATCGATAGAGCTGTGCATCGAACATTGAGTGGGCACGAAACCGATAGGTCTGGCACTCCAGGAAATAGGGTTCCCCTACCTCCCGGATCGTTTCCAGTGCGCGCCGTGCGGCCGCTTCGACGGCGACGACATCCATTCCGTCGACAAGCTCGCTGATCAGCCCGTAACTCTCGGCCTTCCTGTGAATGTCGATGACCGCCTCCGAGCGTTCCAGCGCGGTGCCCATGGCATAGCGGTTGTTTTCGCAGACGAACAGCACCGGCAGATGCCAGAGCGAGGCGAGATTGAGGCTCTCGTGAAATTCCCCTTCGGCGACCGCGCCTTCGCCGAAAAAGCACACCGTTACTTGTTCATCGCCGCGCATCTTGTCGGCAAGCGCCAGACCCGCGGCAAGCGGCAGGCCGCCGCCGACGATTGCGTTGCCACCGTAGAAATTGGTGGCGGCGGAGAACAGATGCATGGAGCCGCCCCGCCCGCCCGAGCAACCTTCCATCTTGCCATACATCTCCGCCATGACCGTCTTCATCGGCAGGCCGCGCACCAGCGCGTGGCCATGTTCGCGATAGGTCGCGACGATACGATCCTCGCTTTGCAGAAGAGGAATGATGCCGGCGGCGATCGCCTCCTCGCCATCGTAGAGATGCAGGAATCCACGGATCTTCTGCTCGGTGTAAAGCTCGGCGCACTTGTCCTCGAACCGGCGGATGCGGATCATCTGGGCCAGGAGGTCGAGCACGTGCTCTCGCGTCAGATGCGGTTTTTGGGAGCGGTCGGTCATCTTTCGTCACTTTCAAGCGTTGAGATGTCGCCCTCGGGCAGGCCCAGCTCCCGTGCCTTGAGCAGGCGCCGCATGATCTTGCCGGAGCGCGTCTTGGGCAGATTATTCCTGAAGGCAATTTCCTTCGGCGCAACGGCGGGACCAAGCCGCTTTCGCGCATGGCCGAGGAGATCGAGCATCAGGTCATCGCTGCCCTCGTGACCCGGTTTGAGAGCGACGAAGGCTTTGACCACCTCGCCGATCGTTTCGTCCGGTATGCCGATGACTGCCGCCTCGGCAACGGCCGGATGCTCCATCAGCGCGCTTTCGACCTCGAACGGGCCGATCAGGTGGCCCGCGCTCTTGATAACGTCGTCATCGCGACCGACGAACCAGAAATATCCATCCTCGTCCCGCATCGCCAGGTCGCCGCTCAGATACCAGCCATCGACGAAGCACTTGCGGTAGCGTTCCTCCTCGTGGAGATAGGCCCGCATCATCGACGGCCAACCGGGTTTCAGCGCCAACTGGCCGATCGTCATCGGCCTTGAGGCTTCCCGCACCGTACCGTCATGCTTCTCGACGATCCCGGCGACAATGCCGGGAAGGGGCTTGCCCATCGAACCCGGCTTGACGTCCATCGAGGCATAGTTGGCGATCATGATGCCACCCGTCTCCGTCTGCCACCAGTTGTCGTGGAACGGCATGCCAAACGTCCTGTTGCTCCAGATCACCGCTTCGGGATTGAGCGGCTCGCCGACGCTGGCCATGAAACGCAGCCGAGAAAGATCGTATCCCTTCGCGAGCGCCGCGCCGGCTTTCATCAGCATGCGGATGGCGGTCGGTGCCGTATACCAGACGTTCACCTTCTCGCTCTCGAGGATGCCGTACCAGCGACCTGCGTCGAATTCAGCCTCGTCCACGATCATCGTGGCGCCGTTGGTGAGCGGTGAAATGATGCCGTAGGACGTGCCTGTGACCCAGCCGGGATCGGCCGTGCACCAGAACACGTCATCTGGATGGAGGTCGAGGGCAAGCTTTCCAGTCAAATGGTGGGCCACCACCGCCCGGTGCACATGAACAGCACCCTTGGGTCGACCTGTCGTACCGGAGGTGAAGTGCAGGAGCGCCATGTCTTCCGGATCGGTCGCCGCGACCGGAAACTCCGTGGCCGCATTGGCCATCAGCGAGGGGAGATCGTGTGTGTCCGATTCCACCTCACCGCCGGCATCGATCAGGAGTACCGCGTCGAGGCCCTCGAGCTCCTTGCGCCAGGGAGCGACCTTCCTTTTGTAGAGCGAATGGGAGGTGACCAGAACGCGCGCGCTGCCGATCTCCATGCGGGCCTTGACCGGTTCCGGTCCGAAGGCCGAAAACATCGGGCAGAAAACCGCGCCGCATTTCAGCGTGCCAAGCGCGGCGACGTAGAGTTCCGGGACACGACCGAGCAGGGAATACACCCTGTCACCCCTGGCAATCCCAAGCCCATTGAGAACATTGGCGAAACGGTTCGTTTCCCGCTGCAGTTCGACGTAACTGAAGTCCCGCCGCGCGCCGTCTTTCGAAATCCACCGGATGGCAGTCCTGTCGCCTCGACCGTGAATGACGTGCCTGTCGACGGCCTCGAATGCGATGTTCAACTTTCCGCCCGAAAGCCAGTCGAGAAGACGCTCTGCGTCCTCCCAGTGAAAGCCCGCGCAGAACTGGGCATAGTCAGGCAGATTGGCCTGCAGCCTGGTGGCGTCGCTCTTGCGGATAATGTCCATCGCCCCCTCCCACGTGGCGTCCGTTGGCAATCCTCCTCCAAGACCCACAATCTCTATATGGATCAGAGCCCCTTTAAGCCGCATTGATGGCCGTCAACGCCCTGGTCCGTCCTGCACCCGGGATAGCCGCCCCGTTGCTCGAGCCTCTGGCGCGATTGGTAGAGAGCGCTTTCGAAAAGCTTCTGAGTTCCAGGGCGAAACTCGTCGACGCGGATTCAGGCGAGCCCAGATTGCGACCAGTTCTTTCCCTTCAGCGCCTGCGGCACTCCGGAATCGAGCTCGTTCGCCGGTATCGACTTCGGCATGGCGTTCCAATGCTGCTTCGAAAGCGACTGAAGCCGACCGAGATTGCAGATCTCGAAATGGGAATTGTCCAGAATCCTGATGATCCTCTGACGTGCCAGCGCCTGAACATGTCTGCTGATGGTTTCGACCGTCGTGCCGAGGTAGCCGGCGATGTCACGACGCCCGATTGGAAATTCAATGAAGCGGTCGCGGGTCGGCAGTCCTGCCATGCGCATCCTCTTATGGATATGCAGCATGAAGCTGACGACGCGTTCGAAGGTGTTCTGGCAACCGAGAATCATGATCCATTCGCGGCTCAACTCCAGATCGCGCAACACCCCCATCATGACCGTGTGCTCCAGCTCATGATGGCTGGCCAAGAGGGCTTCGAAGGGTTTCTGAGGAAATACGCAGGCAGCGACATCGGTCGCGGCCTCGTACATGAAGGCACTGCCGCTAAGGAAAAAATGTCCGAAATACTCGCCGGGCATAGCCAAGCCCACGATCTGCTGTCGTCCGTCGTCGAGTGTTTGCTTTATGCGCACAACGCCGGATGCCACCCGGCCGATGATGCTTGGTTGATCGCCCTCGGCAACGATGGTGATACCGCTGTCATACTGCCTGATATGGCCGATCCGGTTCAATTCCTCTTGTGCGTCGTCCGGCCGAACACCCCTGGGATGGCTGTGTAATTGCAGAGGCTGGTCAGCAATCGCATCCGAATCGACCATGATTTTTGGCATACTCTCCTCCCAGCAGCAGTGGCCAAATGCAATTGACAGACTTTCTAACACCTACTCCCAATACCCCGCGTCGAATTGACCCAGGTCAATCCCGACGCGGATTGAGCACTTCGTTAGCGATATTCAATCGACTGCACGAACTTCCATACGGCCGGCGTCGCCGGCGGTCTTGGCCCAATGCCAATATTCTCCGGCCTGACCTTACGCGCCGGCTCTTGGCGGCACCGCCTCTTGCCTTCCGGTTCCTACAGCAATTCCTGCCGCCCGCACTGGCGCCCCCGGATGCGGCTGGCAGGAGTTGTCCTGCCGGCCGAAGGGGCTGCCCACGGAATCAGTTCATGGCCACTTCCAGACACCTTCATATCCAAGGCGGAGGTCTACTTCCGGTCGAGACCATTGAGCTTGGCAATGAAATCGGCCAGATGCGGCACGTAGTCCTCAGGCCCATCTCCACCGCCGGCCACTGCCATTGCATATGAGTTCTTGGCGGCACTGGCGAGCGGCGTCGCGATCGTCGCGGCGTTGGCCATGGATTCAAGATATTTGAGATCCTTGTAGGCGTTGGACAGCGTAAATCGGTGAGCCTCCCGGTTTCCTTCGAGGACATAGCCCATGAAGGTCTGATAGAAACCACTGTCCATCCGGCCGCCGCGGATCACACTGTCGAACCGATCGACGGAAATGCCCACCTTGCGTGACAGGGCGAGCGCCTCCGCGAACAGTGCGCCCATGCCAAGGGCTATGAAGTTATTCAACAATTTCATGCGATGACCATCGGCTATGCCACCAATGTGAACGATCTTGCCGGCCCAGGTGTCGATGACGGGGCGAATTCTTGCGAAGATCGCATCATCAGCACCGACCATCGCGTCAAGCGTGCCTTCCCAGGCTTCCTTCGGTGTGCGGCTCAGCGGGGCATCGGCAAAATGGACGCCCTGCGCCTTGAGTTCGTCCGCCAGGCGGGCGGTGACGGTCGGGTCTCCGGTCGAGCAGTCAACCACCACCGATCCGGAGGCAAGCTTGGGCTTCATGCTGTTGACGACCGCTTCGACTTCCCGCGAACTGGTGAGGCAGAGAAAGACGATCGTCGAGGCTGCCGCGAGTTCTTCCAGAGACTTGGCTTCGGTCGCGCCGCGCGAAACGAGATCCTCGATTGGCTTGCGGTTCCGATGGGCGATGACGGTCAACGGATAGCCCTTCTCGACGATGTTCTTGGCCATGCCATGGCCCATAAGGCCGACGCCGACAAAGCCGACCGTTTCATTTGCCATCTTGTTCATTGTTTTCTCCTGCGGAATTGTTCGAAAATTATGGTCGCTGACGGGAGTCCCGCCGCGTTAGGCAAGGTTGAAGCGCCGGCGCAGGTCCGCCACCTGCTCAGGCGTCAGGATGCGTTTGGCGTGGTTCTGCAGCATCAGAAAAAGCTTGGCGGTCTCTTCGAGCTCTTCGGCGGCATACTGTGCATTGGCGAGACTGGTGCCGGCGACGACCGGACCGTGGTTGGCAAGCAGCATGGCATGGTGCCGACCGGCGAGGCTGCGCACGGCTTCCGCGAGCGCCTGGTCGCCCGGCGCGAAATAGGGCACGAGCGGCAGGCGCCCGACCCGCATGACGTAATAGGCGGTCAGCGGCGGCAGCACGTCCTCAGGATCGATATCGGCCATGATGCTGACTGCGGTCGCGTGGCTGGAATGGAGGTGCACGACCGCGCCGGCATCCGCGCGCTCGCCATACATGGAGAAATGCAGGAAGGCCTCCTTGGTCGGCGCGTCTCCCGATACGAAACGGCCTTCGGCGTCGAACAGCGACAGCCGCGCCGGGTCGAGCGTGCCCATCGAGACGTTGGTCGGGGTCATCAACCAGCCGCCGTCCGGTGTGCGCACGGAGATGTTGCCGGTCGAACCAGAGGTGAGGCCCCTTTGGAACAGGGACTGCCCGACCCGGCAGATCTCGTCCCGAAGACGATTGACGTCATGCATCCTCGGTCTCCATTTCGAGCAGGTCCCAGGCCTTCAGGAAAAAATCTCTCGCGCCGAAATTTCCGGATTTGAGCGCCAGCGCAAGATCCGGCCCCGAAATGCTGCGCGTCCAGGGCACCCCCGGGTCGATTTCCGGCCCGATCAGCAGGACCTTGACGCCGAGCGCTTCGACGATTGCGCCCGAGGTCTCTCCGCCGGCGATAAGGAAGCGGGAAAAACCGGCATTCAGCAGGCGGAGCGCAACCTCGGCCAGCGTTTTTTCCACCAGGGCACCGGACTCATGGCGTCCCATCAGCGATTGGATCTTGGCCAATTCGTCAGGACCGGCACTCGAATAGATGAGGGGCGGCTGATCGCCTGCCGAATTGATTGCCCAGTCGGCGAGATCGGCCGCCGTCTGACGGCCCTGCGCAATGGCTGCGATGTCAAGCCGCAGCACAGGCAGGCCAGCGGCCTCCGCCACCTCGATCTGGCCGCGTGTCGCCGCCGAGCACGAGCCGGCAAGAATTGCCGCACGACCGGGCGGAGACGCCATTCGCGCCGTTTTTGCCGGCGGTGTGAACTCCTTGGTCTGCCTGAAATTTTCGGGCAGTCCCATCGCCACGCCGGAACCACCGGTTACAAGCTTCATTCCGGCGCAGGCCTTGCCGATGATCCGGAGGTCGGCGTCGGTCAGCGTGTCGACGACCAGGATGCGTTTGCCGGCCGCATATTGCTCGGCGAAGGCCGCCTTCAATGCTTCCGGCCCCCGCGAAATGATATCGGCCTGAACAAGGCCCACCGGCCGGCTGCATTGGCGCTGCAGCACGCGAACGAGGTCCGGATCACGCATGGGGGTCAGCGGGTGATCCTTGAGCGGGCTTTCCGACAGCAATCTGTCGCCGACAAAGAGGTGACCCTTGTAGACCGTCCGCCCGGCGGCCGGAAAGGACGGGCAGGCGATCGTTACCGGCGTGCCGGTCAGATCCTGCAGCGCTTCGGCGACGGGGCCGATATTGCCGGCATCCGTCGAATCGAATGTCGAGCAGTATTTGAAGATGAGTTGCTCGGCGCCTGCGGCCAGAAGGACCCGAGCGGAAGCGAGCGACATATCGACAGCTTCGCTTGCCGGTATCGTGCGCGATTTGAGCGCCACGACAACCGAGTCTGCCCCGGAAAAGTCCATGTCATTTGCGGGCACGCCGATCACCTGGATCGTGCGCATGCCTTCGCGCGAAAGCATGAGGCACAGGTCCGTGGCCCCGGTGATGTCGTCGGCAACAGCGCCAATCAGCAAGTCTTTCCTCCCCTGTGCGGCCGCGGCTCGACGCTCGCAAGCCCACCCTCCGCAAATCCATCGAAGCCCTTGATCTCCAGACGAAAATAAGGACTTGCAATGCAATTCGCGGATAGGCTAACCATGTTGTGGCAACGCTATCATTACTTTTCCGGGAAGGGAAGAGCAAGCACCTGCGGAGCGGTAGGCGGACGATGGATCGGAAGGTTGGTTTCTGACATGAGCAAGCAAACGGGTTTGAAGGTCTGCGTCGTCGGACTGGGATCGATGGGCATGGGCGTGGCAACGTCCTTGCTGCGCGGCGGCTTTGAAACAATCGGCTGCGACGTCAGCGAGGATGCCATGGCGCGTTTTGTCGCCTCGGGTGGAAAAGCCATCGGAAATCCGGCGGAAGCTGCCAGAGATGCGGATGTCGTCATTACGGTCGTGGTGAACGCAGCACAGACGGAGGCCGTCCTGTTCGGCGACGAGGGCGCAACCTCGGCGATGATGAAGGGTGGCGTCGTGCTTTCCTTTGCCACGATGGGGCCGGACATGGCTCGCGGCCTCGAAGAGCGCGTGGAAGCGCTCGGTCTCGGCTATATCGACGCCCCGATCAGCGGAGGGGCCGGCAGGGCTGCGGCCGGCGAACTGACGATCATGGGCTCAGGCCGTCCAGAGGCCTTCGACAAGGTTCGCCCGGTGCTCGATGCGATCGCTCAGAAGGTCTACGAACTCGGGGATCGCGCCGGCATCGGCGCTTCCTTCAAGATCGTCAATCAGCTCCTGGCCGGGGTGCATATCGCGGCCGCCTGTGAGGCCATCACCTTTGCGAAGGCACTCGGCCTGGACATCGCCAAGGTCTATGAGGTCATCACGGCATCGGCCGGCAATTCCTGGATGTTCGAAAACCGTGTCCCGCACATTCTCGAAGGCGATTACGCGCCACGAAGCGCAATCGACATTTTCACCAAGGATCTGGGCATTGTCTCGGATATCGGCCGAAACCTGAAATTCCCGCTCTCGATCGCATCCACTGCTCTGCAGATGTTCATCATGACATCTGCGGCCGGAATGGGCCGCGACGACGACGCCTCGGTCGCCCGCTTGCTGGCCCAGGTGACCGGACTGGACCTGCCAGAAGCGCCGGGGACGATCTGAACATGCCGCGTTTTGCTGCGAACCTGACTATGATGTTCAATGAGACCGGATTTCTCGACCGGTTCGCTGCCGCGGCTGCCGCTGGCTTCAAGGCGGTGGAATTCCTATTTCCCTATGAGTTCGACCCGGATGTCATCCGTTCGCAGTTGGAAGCCGCCGGATTGACCCAGGCGCTGTTCAACCTTCCTCCCGGAGACTGGGCTGCCGGGGAACGGGGGTTGGCGGCACTGCCCGGGAGAGAGGCGGAATTTCGCCAGTCCGTCGAGACGGCATTACGCTACGCCAGTGCCACCGGCGTCGGGCGGCTGCACGTGATGAGCGGCCTTGCCGACCGCTCGGACGCCAAAGCTCGCAACACCTATCGCGCTGCGCTCGCCCTTGCCTGCGACAAAGCCGGTGAGGCGGGTCTCGACGTGCTCATCGAGCCGATCAATCCCCGCGACATGCCGGGTTATTTCCTCAATGATTTCAACTTTGCAGCCGATCTGATCGCGTCGATGGAAAAGCCCAACCTGAAGCTTCAGTTCGATATATATCACCGCCAGATCATTCATGGTGACGTAATCCGGGGGTTGCGGGAGATGATGCCGATCATCGGGCATATCCAGATCGCATCGGTGCCTTCGCGCCACGAACCGGGAACCGGCGAACTCGACGATTTCCGGGTTCTGCGGGAGCTCGATGCGCTCGGATATGGCGGCTATGTCGGCTGCGAATACCGCCCGGCGGGCGAAACCGTCGCCGGGCTTGGCTGGTTGAAGGCGTTTGCCGGCTGATACGACCGGATTTTAAGGCGGGCCCGAGGCCCGCCATTCCGGCTTAGATCTTTCCCAGATCTTCGTAGCTTTGGTGCAGCGCCCAGTCGCCCGCGCAGAAGCGGTCCTTCGCAAAATTGTGCTAGTGCCAGTAGGGGTAGATGTAGGCAAGGCGGCTGACTGCGTTCAGCCGTTCCAGTTCCTCGGCCGTCAGCTTCAAATCGACCGCGGCAATATTGTCCTTAAAATGCTTTTCGCTCAGGCCGCCGACGACAACCGATGTGATCGCCGGCCGCGACAATGTCCATGCCAGAGCGACCTGGGCCGGCGACACGCTGCGAGCCTCGGCGATCTCGATCAGCACGTCGACAATATGCCATAGGCGGTTCTCGTCGCGGATGGGAGGCTCGCTCCAGCCGGCCGCCTGGCGGGAATCCGCAGGCTTCTGATCGCGGCGGAATGCGCCAGAAAGCAGGCCGGCGGCAAGCGGGCTCCAGACCATGACGCCGAGCCCCTGATCGACGGAGATCGGCAGGAGTTCGTATTCGGCCTCCCGTGCCTCGAGCGTGTAGTGGATCTGCTGGGTGACGAAGCGCGGATAGTTCTTGAGATCCGCAACGCCCAGCGTCTTCATGATGTGCCAGCCGGAATAGTTCGAGCAGCCGATATAACGGACCTTGCCCTGGTTCACCAGCATATCCAGCGCCGAGAGCATCTCCTCCGGTGGAGTTAGTCCGTCCCATTCGTGCATGAAGTAGACGTCGATGTGATCGGTGCGCAGGCGCTTCAGGCTGCGTTCGCACTCGCGGATGAGATGATAGCGCGACACGCCCTCGTCATTGGGGCCGTCGCCGATGCGCATCCGCGCCTTGCTGGAAATCAGAATCCGATCGCGGCGTCCCTCCAGGACCTCGCCCAGAATTTCCTCGGAGCGTCCCGAGGAATACATGTTGGCCGTGTCGAACAGGTTGATGCCGCCTTCGATACAGGTATCGACCAGCCGTTGCGCCTCCTTGACGCCCTGGCTCGCGACCATGGCGAAATCGCCTTTTCCGCCGAACGAAAACGTACCCATGCTCACCGCTGAGACTTTGAGGCCCGAACGGCCGAGTTGCCGATATTCCATGACTTTCTCCTTGGATTGAGGCGATTCGGGACGAGATCCCGGCGGGGTTGATGCTGTGTCAGGACGACGGCAAGGCCGGTCGCATCATCGACGAGGGCTTGCCGCAAAAAGGCATTCCCTGATGTGGCGCATGCCGAGTTCCGGACTCGTCAGCACGGGAATTCCTTCCGGTTCTGGGCCAAGGGGCGTAAGCGCGTTTGCCATCGACGCCTGGGCGAGGACGACCAGGTCGACCTTCGGCGCGAGGCGGCGGAACCCCTCGACCACCAGTGCATCGTGAACCTCGCGGTTGCCGCTGGACAGGCGCTCGAAGGCCCCCTCGCACAGCATCTCCGTGACCTGGCAGCCCGTCCGTCCGGTTTCGGCCGCAGACGTCCTGATGATATCCCCGGTGGGGCCGAGCGTCGTCGGCAATGTTGCCAGAACACCGATCCGCGACGCCCGCGATACCGCTTCGACCGCCATGCCCTGGTCGATGCGAAAGAGCGGCACCGGGCATAGCGGCCTTGCCGCATCAACCGCCGGGCCAAGGGAGGAACAGGTGACGACAACGGCCTCGGCCCCACCGTCGACGGCCGACCAGACATATTGCGCCAGGCGCCGCATCGTCGTCTTCGACAGGCTTCCTTCGCGGATGGTATTTCTCAGCAGGCTCTCGTCGAGAATGTTGAAGGGCTCGCAACTGGGCAGTTCGCGCCTGGCAAGCGCTTCCAGGGTCGGAACCAGACCGGCGACCGTGTGAATCATGGCAATGGACATAGTTGCAACTGTCGGGGCGGTCATGCGCTCGGTCTCCAAGTCAGCTCTTCCTTCCGTCGACTGCGGGAAGATGAACTTTTTATGATAGCGCTGCCATATTATCTTGGCCATTCAGACGAAAGCAATATCTATTCTGACCAAGCGTGAGCGGCGTTGGGCCTGATGCACTGCGATTGCGGAAATCTGCACCCGAACTGCAGGAATCTGCATGTGGCAAAAAGCCTGTTGACAAAACAGGTCACCTGAAACAAAGAATGACAGCGCTGCCACTCGCTGGCCATCCGGGTGTCTCTCCCTTTGCCGGGAGGGGCGTCGGAAGTGGACCGCGGCGTTGAGGAGCGCCTCGCATCGGGGCGGCGGCGCATGCGAACAATATTTGGGAGGAATGAGACATGCTCGCGACCGATCAGGACCACAATGCGCCCGGATCGCTGCATTCCCGTCTGCTGGCCGAAGCCGGCAGACTGTTCCAGGTGCGCGAATTCAACGTCCTGATCGCGCTGGTCGTCGTCGGCGCACTGATCAGCCTCTATACGCCCTATTTCTTGACGACGAACAATCTGATGGGCGTGTTCCGGGCGTTTTCGCTGACCGCAATCATGAGCATCGGCATGGTCATGGTGATCATCACCGGCGGGATCGACCTGTCGGTCGGCTCGGCGATGGGGCTTGCCTCGCTGGTGACCGCCCTTTGCTTCAGCATGGGCTATCCCACCGAACTCTGCATCGCGGCGGGTCTCGGCGTCGGTCTCATTTTCGGCCTGTGCAACGGGCTGCTGATCACCTTCATCGGCCTGCCGCCCTTCATCGCCACGCTCGGAACGCTGAGCATCGGGCGTGGTCTGATGTATATGATCACCCGCGGCGTGCCGGTCACGCCGGAGACCCCGGAAGCCTTCGCGATCCTTGGCCAGGGCTACCTCGGCCCCGTGCCGGTGCCGGTCATCATCATGGTCGTGCTGATGCTGGTCTTCGCGGTAATCATGCGCCGCACCCGCTTTGGCCGGCATGTCTACGCCACGGGCGGCAACGAACACGCCGCGCGCCTGAGCGGCGTCAAGGTCGATCGCATCAAGCTGTCCGTCTACGTCCTGTCTTCCACCATCGCTGCATTGGCCGGGGTGATCGGGTTCTCTCGCTACCTCTCGGCCGAGCCGGCGTCGGGTTTCGGCTCGGAACTCGATGTCATCGCCGCCGCCGCGATCGGCGGAGCAAGCCTCGCCGGCGGCGCTGGGAGCGTAACCGGTGCGGTGATCGGCGCAGCGCTTGTCGGCGTGATCGCCAACGGTGTCGTGCTTCTCAACATCAATACCTATGCGCAACAGGCCATCACCGGCGGCGTGATCTTGATCGCCGTCAGCCTGGACGTGCTGCGGAGCAGAATCATGGGAGGAAAGAACTGAGAAGAGAGATGAGCATCGCCTAACGTCTAATCAATCACGAAGAATCCAGGCTCGAGGAGAGCTTGCTGAGGAGGAGGATTTCATGCGTGTAACTTTCAATTCCGCTCGCGCGGCCATCTTGACGATGTCGCTTCTGGCAACCGGCGCCGCTTTCGCCAAGGACAAGGCCGACATAACCGTCGCCGTCGTTCCGAAGGTTGCCGTTCCGTTCTTTGACGACTGCAACACCGGTGCGCAGGAGGCTGCCGACAAGCTCGGCGTCAAGTATCAATGGGTGGTTCCGCAGAACACCCAGGGCTCAACCCAGGTCAAGATCATCGAGGACCTGATCGCTCGTCAGGTAGACGGCATCGCAATTTCGGTCAACGAGCCGAAGTCCGTCGAAGGCATCATCAAGCAGGCGGTCGATGCCGGCATCGCCGTTCTCACGTTTGACAGCGACAGCGCCAATAGCGGCCGCAGCATGTATATCGGCACGATCAACGAAGCCGCCGGCGAGACCATGGGCAAGGCGATGGCAGAGGCCATCGGCGGTGAGGGCAAGGTTGCCATCGTGACCGGCCAGCTCGGCGCTTCGAACCTGAACGAACGGATCACCGGCGTGAAGAAGGCGCTGGAGGCATACCCGAAGATCACGATCGCCGCCACCGAAGGCACCGAAGACGACCTCGCCCGCGGGGTCTCGGTGACCGAAGCGTTGCTTCGCGCCAATCCGGACCTCAAGGGCATCTTTGGTATCAGCCAGGTCGGCGGTCCCGCCGTCGCCAAGGTCCTTGCCCAGAAGGAATTCGCCGACCGCAAGGGAGTGGTGAAGGTATTTGCCTTCGATGACCTGCCGGACACAATCAAGGGCGTCAAGGACGGCTTCATCGACGGTATCATGGTCCAGCGTCCGGTGACGATGGGACGTCTCGCCGTCGAGCACCTGGTAGCTCAGATCACCGGCGAAGAGAAGAAGCCGGAGAATGTCGATACGGGCGTTACCGTCGTAACTGCCGAGAACCTCGGAAGCTACACGAAGTAACACCTGCAGAACCTGGATGCGGGAGCCGCTGCGCTTCCGCATCCATTCAATCTGGACCGGGATTCGAGAAGACCATGACGCCATTTCTTGAAATGCACAATATTTCAAAGACCTTCCCAGGGGTGAAGGCGTTGAACGGGGTCGATCTCACCCTTCATCGCGGCCAGGTTCATGCGGTCGCCGGCGAGAACGGGGCGGGAAAAAGCACGTTGATGAAGATCATGACCGGCGTGCTGCGCTGCGATGCGGGCGGCTGGATAGAAGTCGAAGGCCAGGAGGTCGTGATCGCCGATCCGGTGCACGCCAGATCCCTGGGAATAACCATAATCTACCAGGAACTCGCCGTGGTCGATAATCTCTCGATCGCGGAGAACATCTTTCTCGCCAGAGAACCCGTCAACATGGCCGGTCTGATCGACCGGCGCAAGATGAATGCCGCGACTGCTGCAGTTCTCGCCGAGCTCGACATGAAGCTCAATCCGGCAATGCTGGTCGGCGATCTCAGCATCGGGCAGAAGCAGATGGTTGAGATCGCACGCGCGATCTCCTATCAGTCGAAGCTCATCATCATGGACGAACCGACCGCATCACTCAGCCATCACGAGGCCACCGTGCTGATGCGCATGGTCAAGAAGCTCGCCGCGCAGGGTATCGGCATCGTCTACATTTCGCACCGATTGGAAGAAATCTTCGAGATCGCCGATACGGTAACCGTGATGCGGGACGGCGAAACCGTGGATTCACGCCCCATTGCGGAGATGACGCGCGATCTGCTGGTGCGCAAGATGGTCGATCGCGAGCTGTCGCAATTCTTCGGCGAACATGTTTCCCATGCGACCGACGAAGTGCTGCTGTCGGTGCGCAATCTGAGCATGTACCGCCCAACCCATCATTCGGCTCGCGTCAGCGATGTCAGCTTCAACCTGCACAAAGGGGAAATCCTCGGCTTCTTCGGCCTTATCGGTGCCGGCCGTACGGAGATCATGGAAATGATCTTCGGCAGCCGAGCCTATGTCGGCGAGATCAGCATCGACGGAAAGACGGTCAGGATCACCGATCCGTCAGTGGCTATCAGCGAGGGGTTGGGCTTCGTCACGGAGGACCGCAAGGCGCAAGGCCTCGTCCTGGGCATGTCGGTCCGTGAGAATTTCAGCCTCACCCATCTTGCGGACTATTGCCGCCTGGATTTCGTCGATCGCGGCCGCGAAACGAAGCGGTGCCGGGAATTCATCCAGTCGCTCGGGATCAAGACGCCCAGCCCGGAGCAGAAGGTCGTCAATCTTTCGGGCGGCAATCAGCAGAAGGTGATCATCGCCAAGTGGGTGGCCCGCAGGCCTCGCATTCTGATCGTCGACGAACCGACCCGTGGCATCGACGTCGGTGCGAAGGCCGAGGTCCACGCCCTGCTCAACAAGCTGGCGGAAGAAGGTATGTCGATCATCGTGGTATCCTCGGACTTGCCGGAAATCCTCGCGATCAGCGACCGGATCATCGTCCTCAAGGAGGGGCGGATCAGCGGTGGCTTCACCCATCAGGAAGCCAACCAGGAAAACGTGATGTTGGCGGCGACGGGCTGAACCCGGCCAGGCAGCGCAACATTCGCAACAGCACTATCAGCAGTAATGGAGCATGAGATGAGCAAACGCATAATGTTCACCGGTGGTAGCGGCAAGGCTGGAAAGCATGTCGTTCAATACCTCGTCGACAAGGGCCATCAGGTCCTGAATATCGACACCAAACCGCTCGACAATCCCAAGGTCCGCACGCTGATCACCGACATCACCGACAGCGGGCAGGTCTTCAACGCATTTTCGAGCTATATGGGACTGCATGAATTCGACCCGTCGCTGAGGGCCCAGCCCGTGGACGCGGTCGTCCATTTCGCTGCAATCCCGCGGATCATGATCACGCCGGACAACGAGGTTTTCCGCATCAACACGATGGGGACCTACAACGTCATCGAGGCCGCTGTGAAGCTCGGGATCAAGAAGGTGATCATCGCCTCCTCGGAAACGACCTATGGCCTGGTTTTCGCCAACGAGCCCCGCGATCCGGTGCATTTCCCGCTCGAAGAAGACTATCCCGTCGATCCGATGGACAGCTATGCCCTATCGAAGATCTGCAACGAGAAAACTGCGCAGGCTTTCGCCCTGCGGTCCGGCGCCGACATCTACGCCATCCGCATCGGCAATGTGATCGAGCCGCACGAATACGAACTCTTCCCCAAATGGTTCGCCGATCCCGGTTTCCGCAAGCGGATCGCCTGGAGCTATATCGACGCGCGCGATCTCGGGCAGATCGTCGATCTCGCCATTCACAAGGACGGGCTTGGCTTCGAGATCTTCAACGCCGCCAACGACGAGACCTCATCCGATCTGCCGACACAGGAACTGATCGACCGCTTCTATCCCGGCGTGAAAGTCACACGTCCGATGGGCGAATATGAGAGCCTGTTGTCCAATCGCAAGGCACGCGAAATCCTGGGCTTCCGAGAGCAGCATTCGTGGCGCAAGTATGTGAGGCAGAAGTGAGAGGCCTCGCGCGCTCTCTCGATCGTCTTTCGTGATGCAAGTCGCCCGATGCTCTTCGCAGCGTCGGGTGATTTGGTATAAGGGGTACCCCGAGACAAGCGGTCGGCAGCCGACCAACAGGTTTTCTTGATCGGGGCACTGAGCCAAGAAGAAGAGGGGAAGGCATGCAACCCAGGCTGCGTCTGCCGGACAGGAAGAGCAAGGTTACCGTCAAGGAAGTGGCGCAGCGTGCCGGCGTCGGCGAATCGACGGTGTCGCGCATCATGCGCAACAAGGGACCGGTCGCGGAGGAGACGCGGAAAAGGGTGATGGAGGCGGTTCGCGCCACCGGATATGTGCCCAACAGGATTGCCGGCTCGCTCGCCTCGCTCGATTCCCATCTCGTCGGCGTCGTCATTCCGTCCTTGTCGAACATCGTTTTTCCCGAAGTGCTTCAGGGTATTCACGCCGCGTTGTGGGGAAGCGAGAATCAGCCGGTCATCAGTGTCACCGAATATGACATCGAGCGCGAGGAAGCGGTCGTGCGGGGACTTCTGTCCTGGCAGCCGAGCGCGATCCTGATTGCCGGTTTCGAGCATACTGAGGCAACGCGCCGGATGCTCATCCAGAGCGATATCCGGGTCGTGGAAATGATGGATATCGATGCCGTGCCGATCGACATTGCCGTTGGAATGTCGCATCGGCGCGCCGGCTACGCCACAGGGCGGTATCTGGTCGGGCGCGGCTATCGCCGCTTCGGCTATGCCGGCCATGACTGGAATGCCGACCGGCGCGCGCGCCTGCGCTACGAGGGGCTTGTCGACGCCCTTCGCGATGCGGGCCTGACGATTGCGGCGGAAGCTATAGCGGAAGCCCCGAGTTCGGTCGGCGTCGGGAAGGAGATGACCGCGCGCCTGTGCACCCGGGAACCGAAGCTCGATGTCATCGTCTATTCCAATGACGACATGGCCGTCGGCGGCATATTCCATTGCATGGGCGCCGGTATCACACTCCCGGACCAACTCGCGATCTTTGGCTTCAACGGCCTGGATATCGGACGCGAACTGCCCCAGCCGCTCTCGACCATCCGGTCGAACCGCTTCCTCATCGGCCGCACGGCGGTAGAAAAAGCATTCGAATCAGCGCAACGTCCGCCCGAGCCCTCGGTGATCGATACGGGGTTCGAGGTCTTCACCGGCGCCACCGCGTGAGGCGATCCGCCGAGGATTGACCAAGGCTTATGCACGCTTCGTGTAAAGCGTATCGAGAGGTCGAGTTTGCCGGGAATTTTGGTTGCGGGGGCAGGATTTGAACCTGCGGCCTTCAGGTTATGAGCCTGACGAGCTACCGGGCTGCTCCACCCCGCGTTATTTTGAGCGCCGGGTCTTGCCCGGTATTTTTATCTTGCCGGTCCT